>ENA-OQIM01000793-OQIM01000793.1-human-gut-metagenome-genome-assembly--contig:-NODE-793-length-11644-cov-3.784840_pt1 | contig 11644 bp, 11 predicted proteins | sample MGYA00242579_ERZ504744 | MGnify/ENA primary metagenome ERZ504744 (study PRJEB26092, sample SAMD00036441) | human gut metagenome | host: Homo sapiens | study: EMG produced TPA metagenomics assembly of...
GATAAATTTCAGTCCGACAAACAGTGTCATCACTTTCGAAAATCCGCCATGGTTCCATTTGGCACAAGCGAAGATACGAAGCTGCCGACCAGTGTAAAAATCAGAACAGATATCAGCATAATCACGCCGTGGCGGATATCAATGTTTTTATTCTTTTTATAAGTCCAGGCACTTACTCCTGATGCCAGCACATCCGATGCCAGCGCAATGCCAATCGCCTGATAAGCCGGCATGTGTAAAAGGTAATCAGCATCGGTGAAACAACGGCCGCTGCGGAGAGTCCCGCAAGTCCCGTGCCAAGCCGGCGCCAAGACCAGCCACAATACATACGATAAGTTGTGTTATTGTCATAGTTTTTCTGTCATCCGCTTAGATCCGTTGCACTTTTCCTGTACTTTGCCATTTAGGGGCAGATGACTGTTTTCCTCCTCTTTCTGTTTTTGTTTTGTCTTATTTTTCTATTATGTTCTTCTCTCTGGCTTTCAGCGTTTTTATTTTTCCGTCACGTTCCTCCGAATCAGCTCGCATAATCTGAGAAATTCTTCCCTGTCTTCTCTGGAAATTCCGGAAAACAACGATTCTCCAAACGCTCTCTGGCAATCCTGTCCAAAGCGGATAATTTCTGATGCACTTTCTTCTAGCTTCAAATGCACTTTCTTGCGATCCGCCGCATCTGTTTCTTTTTGAATGTATCCTTTTTCACACAGCTTGTTCACTGCCAGTGAAACATGCGATTTCTGCATTTTCCGCACACGCACAATATCCACTGCAAGATCAAACTGGCTGTTATTCGCAAGAAACAGCAGAACATCCACTTCCGCAGCTGACAGATCATAACGCACCATGACCTTTTTTCGGTACTGGTTGTATTTTCGTTCTACCTCCACTGCAAATTGCCATTGTTCATCAAACATACTTTTTCACCTTCTTTTTTAACTTGATATTCTTATTTGTTCTATTTTGAACTTTTTTGTATAATAGTTCTTTTTTGAACATTTGTCAAGGAGTGTACACGGAAAACGTTCGAACTTATAAATCTAAAGTATTTTTATAAAGTGCAGAAAATTATATTCTTGACTCTATAATTATTGTAGGGTTTACTATAATCGTAACATTCTACAACAGGAGGTTTCCCTATCATGGAACGAAACTTAACAACCGGCAGTATCTGGAAAAATATTTTCTATTTTTCGCTGCCTTATCTCTTATCGTATTTTCTGCAGACGCTCTACGGCATGGCAGATCTTTTCATCATCGGTCAGTTTGACGGTGCGGCCGGTACAACAGCCGTTTCCATCGGCAGTCAGGTTATGCATATGATTACCGTTATCATCGTGGGACTTGCCATGGGAACGACTGTCAGCATCGCGCAGGCCGTCGGCGCAAAAGATAAAAAGCAGGCATCACGCTGCACAGGAAATACCATCACTTTATTTCTCGGTGTTTCCGTCGTGCTGATGGTAATCCTGCTTCTTCTGGTAAAGCCGATCGTACTTGTGATGTCCACACCATCCGAAGCCGTTTCCGGCACCGTCGCTTATCTGACGATCTGTTTCATTGGTATTCCATTCATCACCGCGTATAATATCATCAGTTCCATCTTCCGTGGACTTGGTGATTCGAAAAGCCCGATGTACTTCATCGCAGTCGCATGTGCGGCCAATATCGCACTCGACTATCTCTTTATGGGCGCCCTGCATCTTGGTCCATCCGGTGCCGCGCTTGGAACCACGCTTTCCCAGACACTCAGCGTCATTCTGGCACTGATTGCGATCCGCAAACGTGATACTGGCATCCGTCTTACCCGGTCGGATCTCTCCCCTCAGACAGCTGTGATGGGACAGATTCTTAAAATCGGTGTTCCGATCGCCCTGCAGGATGGTTTTATTCAGATCGCCTTTATCATCATTACCATCATCGCTAACCGGCGCGGTCTGGAAGCAGCGGCTGCAGTCGGTATTGTAGAGAAAATCATCAGCTTCCTGTTCCTGATTCCATCTTCCATGCTTTCCACTGTTTCGGCGCTCGGCGCGCAGAACATCGGTGCTGGAAAGCAGAAGCGTGCCGAACAGACCATGTGGTGTGCTGCACTGATTGCTGTCGTTTTCGGACTGATCGTCGCTATTACGATTCAGTTTATTTCCGTTCCTGTGGTCGGTCTTTTCACAACAGATGCGGAGGTTGCACGCCTCGGCGGTCAGTATATCCGCGGTTATATCTGGGACTGCATTTTTGCTGGAGTCCACTTCACCTTCAGCGGCTATTTCTGTGCCTGCGGACGGTCGGAATTTTCCTTCCTGCACAATATCATTGCCATTCTGCTTGTTAGAATCCCCGGTGTGTATCTGACTTCCATCTGGTTCCCGGACACGCTGTTCCCGATGGGCATTACAACGGCATGTGGATCTCTGACCTCTATTATCCTCTGCCTGCTGGTGTTTCGGTACTTAAAGAAGAAACCGATTCGTACTGCTGTATAAATTTTCTTTGGAGATATCTTTATGACAGACGATCGCAGGAAATCACCTTAATTGACAACGGAATGACAAGCGATCCAGAAAAATTTGTAACAGAAATCCGAATCCCGATTCGACCTTCGGATTCTTTTTAAAAACAACAACCGGGAATATCTGATTTTTTGATTTCAGATATCCCCGGGTGTTGTTTTCTTTTGTTTTTTTCGGCCTTTTCTACCACACCGGCTTCTGCAGGCAGAACGGCAGTTCCAGTCCGTTTGCCTCAAGAAGCTCTTTGTTTGTCAATATTTCTTTCGTATCCCCGTCGCAGACAATCCGTCCACCGGCCATCAGAATCACGCGATTGCAGGTTTCCAGAATCATATCAAGATCATGCGATGCGATGATTTTCAGATGTTCAAAATCGTTCAGTATATGAATTAACGTTCTACGGTTTTTTGGATCGAGTGCAATCGATGGTTCATCCATCAGAATGATATCCGGTGTCATTGCGAGGATCGTGGCGATCGATGCCATCTTTTTCTCACCGCCCGACAGCTTATAAATCTGCTTATCCCGTAAATGCCCGATATGAATCTGTTCCAATGCATGGCTGACACGCTGTTCCACTTCTGTTTCCAGCAGTCCGTAATTGCGTGGTGCAAATGCCACGTCCTCGAATACCGTCGACATAAACAGCTGACTGTCCGAATCCTGAAAGACGTAGCCTATTTTCTCGCGCACCTTCGGAAGCATCTCCTTTACAACCGGCATCTCCTCTACACGGATACTGCCTTCGTAATCCGGATTCAGCCGACCAGCAATTTCAGCAGCGTGGATTTCCCGACACCATTCGCTCCAATCAGCGATGCTGTCATTCTCGTGTGCAGTAAATGTGATATCCTGCAGAATCGGGACTGTTTTTTCGTAAGAATAATTAACATGTTCAAAATTGATGTGAATATGGCTCATTTTTGATATCTCCCGACAATTCTTTCCTCTTCCGCATGCAGGCCACTGCACCGGGTTGCTTTTCTACATCTTCCGACTCGTTGCAAATAGATGTCTCCCCACATAGCATTTCATCCCGTTACCTTCAGCACGGCAAAAAGTGCAAGCCACACACCCAGATACAGCCAGTCCTTCGCTTTGCACGGCTCCTTCGCTGTATAGTAAAATTCTCCCCGATAGCCGCGCAAAGTCATGCTTTCATACACCTCATTTGCGCGGTCCATGCTGCGCAGAAGCAGCTGGCCGGCCAGTGTTCCCCATACCTTGAACTGAACACCCTTCTGATTCGGCGCGCGCAGACTGTACGCCTGGGTCATGCGGTTTGCCTCCTCGAGAAGCACTGTAACATAGCGGTACGTCAGCAGCACCTGTGTCACCAGAATGGCAGGGATGTGAAGCAGACGCAGTGCATAACAGATTTTTTCGATGGATGTTGTCGCAATCAGAAGATACGCCGCCAGTACGCTGTAAATGCCTTTGATCATCAGCGTCACCATGGAAAGCATCCCTGCTGTCAGCGGAACGGTACCAATATACCCGATTACCTGACGGTCAAAAATCGGATTAAACAGCCCCACAAAGCAGACAAGCGGCAGAACAATCCGAAGCCGCCGGATGCTGTCGCTTAACGAAATTTCGCCGACAATAAAGAGCACAATCGGATAAATTCCCATGCGCAGCAGGCCGGTCAGATCGTACTTTGGAAAGGACATCGTTACGGTCAGAAAAACAATCGTCAAAACGAGTTTAACCAGTGGATGAATTTTGTTCACCCACTGGTCTTTCGCCGCAAGCATGTCCATATGATGAATTTCATATAATGCATTGCCAAGTTTATTCATTTTTCTCCTGTTCCGTGCAGCTTATGACTTTTTCTTTTTAAAGAAGCGGAATGCATAGCATGCACCGACACAGACAACAAGAACGACTGCGGATCCCGCAATTCCGGAAAGCTGGTTCCAAATGTGGAATCGGAATTTTTAAATCCATAGTCCGGCAGAAGTGCCGTTTTTTCCTGAATTTCTTCCGCCGTTGCATGTGCGCCGGTTCCGTCGTTTTCCAGTTCCGTCGAGCCAGTCAGACGCTCCATGGACCACTCAAGTCCATCCGGATTGGAGGATGCCGCAAGAGAAACAGCTCCGCCGATCACCAGTGCTGCGATGCCTAAAATCGCAATTGTCTTCTTGAAAGAAAAGCGGCTCTTTGCCCTTTCTTCGCTGCACGAAAGCATCTCCGGACGCGCTTCATAGACGAACAGCAGAACGGCCGCTGTAATCAGCCTTCTACAAGACCAATCGCGAGATGAATCGGCTGCATTGTTGCCACAAATACAGAAAACGGCAGATCCGTAATACCGGATGCAAGTGTTTCCAGCGCCACACTGAAAGCACCAAGCTGCAGCGTCACCACGCACCCAAGGATGGAAGCACCTACAATCTTTCCGCGCGACATTCCCTTTTTCATCATCGGACACCAGAACAGGAAATAGCCGAGAAAGCACCCATAAAACGCCATATTCCAGATGTTGCACCAAGCGCCAGAAGACCGCCGTCCGCAAACAGCAGACACTGGATCAGCAGCACACCGATCATTGTTAAAAATGCGGCGTACGGTCCGAGTAATGCAGTCAGCATCATCCCTCCGCAGAGATGACCACTCGATCCTGTGCCCGGAATTGTAAAGTTAATCATCTGCGCCGCAAAGACAAACGCACCCATCACTCCCATCACTGGGATCTTTTTCGGGTCGCTCTCCAGGCGTACTTTTTTTACAGAAAAACCAGCTGCTCCGCCGGAACAGACATACATTGTTGCAGCCACTGCAGGCGCAACCAGCGCATCAGCCATATGCATAATGTTCTCCTCCTTTTCGTTTTCTGTTTTTTCTTTTTTTACTTTACTACGCTAAAATTCGTCCTGCAAGCCCCCGTGGGGGTTATTTTTTCAGATTTTTCCACGATCCTTTTTGTTCACTTTTACCGATTTTTTATGAACATTTTGTTTAAAATTAAAGGGTGACTTTTTAACATTTATATGGTATTCTATAGACAACACAGACGGATACCCCGGTGTCGGGAGTCCGTACACACACTATCTCGAGGACAGGATTCCTGTCCGATCCGCGGCCGCCTGCACGTCATCGGGTCGCCGCGGTTTTTCTATAGAAAGCCCTCCGGGCAGGATCGCACTGCGGAAGCGAGGAATTATGTCGCTTTTTCAACCCGCTGCAGCCAAAGAATCCCATAAAGCAGGATTCTTTCTTAATTGTAGTGCCAAAACCGGTTCTTTACGGGTTCTGGCTGTATTTTCGAGTATTGGTGTGAATTTTATCTTGATGAGAAGGAGACTCTCTTATGAGCACAGAGAACTTAGAACACGAAGATCAAAACAGAACACCGGAACCGACCATCGATATCCGGAGCAATGAAGCACCCGCTGATCCGGAACAGGAAATTGTTTCCCAGGGTGTCCACAACTACAGCGCCGCTGAAACGTATGTGCGCCCGACCGATCCGGCCATTCTGCAGCAGCTTGAGTGGTTCCAGGACCAAAAACTGGCACTGATGATGCATTTCGGTCTGTACTGCCAGCCGGGTATGGTTGCTTCCTGGGCATTAAGTGACAAGGATTCTGACTGGTCCCGCCACCAGGTAAACTGGGCAGACGGAGAAACGTTCAAAAAACAGTATTTTAATCTGAACCGTTCGTTCAACCAGTCCGCTTCCAGCCGGAGGAGTGGGCACAGATGGCAGAGGACTGCGGGTTCCGCTATCTGATTCTGACCACAAAGCATCACGACGGATTCTGCCTCTGGGATACGAAATATACCGATTATAAGACAACCGCAGAGGACTGCCCGTTCCATGAGCACAAGAATGCGGATATCGTGAAATCCATGTTTGATGCATTCCGTGAGAAAGGCATCGGCATCGGCGCTTACTTTTCCAAAGCAGACTGGCACTGCCCGGACTACTGGAATGAGGAGCTTAGAAAAGACGGCATGACATCCCGCGGACCATCCTACGATCCGAAGGAGTACCCGGAAGTGTGGAACCGTTTTAAAGAATATACAAAGAATCAGGTGCTGGAGCTCTGCGAGAATTACGGCAAGCTGGATATTCTCTGGTTCGATGCCGGCTGGGTGTGCGAGCATAACGGACAGGATATTGATCTTGGCGACATCGTTGACGAAGCGCGTAAGATTCAGCCATGGGTTCTCTCCGTTGACCGTACGATCGGCGGCGCTTATGAGAACTACGTTACCCCGGAGCTCTGCATTCCGGAAGAGCCGCTCGGTGTTCCGTGGGAGAGCTGCCTGACACTCGGCGTAGACTTTACGTACGAATACGGCGATCACTACAAATCTCCACGTGAACTTGTCGGCCTGCTTGTCAACATCGTTGCCAAAGGCGGAAACATGGCACTGAACGTCAGCCCGCAGCCAGACGGCCGTATCCCGGTCGACGCCTGGGACAGCCTGAACGGCTTTGGACAGTGGATGAAAACATACGGCGACGCCATCTACGGAACCCGCATCTGCGCACCGTACCAGAGCGGAAACCTTTCGTTCACACAGAAGGGTGACTCCGTGTATGTATTCCGGCTGTATCCGACGGTGCAGGAATCGGTAGAGGCTGAGATTTTCGTGCCGTATACAGAAGAGAAGATTTCGGAGATCTGCATGGTGGAGAATGGGGAAACGGTTGCTTTCAGAGAAGTGGAAAGCGGACTTTGCATCACCGTTCCGGCAGGATACCGAAGAGGCTCAGCACCGATTGCGCTGGTGTTTGAGATGAAGAAAGCGAAATAAACGACAGAAGCCCCATAGACACTTATTTTTGTGTACTCTGGGGCTTCAATAATTTCCCAATATTCTACTTTTGATATCTTTCTATCCTGCATTCATGCTCTTTCGTAGCCTTATCATAATTAACCGCCACGAGCAGCAAATTTCCCTGGTATTCTTCCAGGCTTCGGCAGTATTCTTTTTTCTTGATCTGCTGAATCGCACCTTCTGCTGATTTATCCCATTTCAGTTCTACAACCAATGCTGGTTTATCTGCGAATTTTTTTCTCGGGACAAAGACCAGATCGGCGAATCCTTTTCCGCCCGGCAGTTCCCGGTATACCTGATAGAAATTTCTTGCGGCATAAAGTGCAAGGGAAACGGTATAACTTAATGCATTTTCATCATTATACTGAAGCATTGACGTCTCAAAATGTGCCTCTTTGATTCCTTCTGCTACCTGCTCCGGGCGTATTTGCCAGATTGCCTGCAGGGTGTCTGCTGAGTTTTTAAGTGCTTTTGAAATCTCACCCCAATCTGAAACTGAGACTGCGTTGATATATTCCGCCCGCACTTCCGCATTCGGAATGAAAACACATTTATTTTTCTCGTCATATCCCAGATAACCAAGATGAATCAGCAGTGTAAACACATCATCTTCTGTCCGAAACGTCGTCATATCGTTTGTGAAGCTGCCGGTATTGACTGGTACGGTTTCGCCGGCGATCATGCTCAGTACGTCGTCTTTCAGGCCATCGAAGTTGAGATCAATATAGACCTGCAGTGCTTCAAATGTTTCCGTCTGATTCCAGTAATTTTCGATTTTGCGGAAGCGCATGCAGTTTACGACAGATCGCGGGCTGTAAACAGACGGCACTTGTTCGAAAGAATATCCGTCGTACCAATTTTTGACTTCTTCCAGATCCATCTGATACTTTTCGCAGAGCTGTTTCACTTCCGCTTCCGTAAACCCTACATATTCCGCCAGCGGTCCCGGGCTGATCATGGAGAATTCATCAAACATGTTTAAAGCAGAATGCGTTCCATATTTTTTAATCGGCAGGATTCCTGTCATATATGCCAGATGAATATAGCTCTTGTCCTTCATCAGATTCCGCAGAAAATCCAGATATTTTTCCTGCGCTTCCCGGTCTGTTTTAAATTCCCGGAACACGCAGTCCCATTCATCGATAATGATTACATACGGTATTTTCGTCTGCTGATACACATCCTGCATTGTCCGTGCCAGGTTGGTCTCGTCAAAATATCGAAAATCCGGATACTCGCCCAGCAGCTCCCACAGAACGCTTTTCTGCAGCAATGCAATCATCTCCGTGACATTCCCGCTCTGGCTCAGGAAATCCTGCATATTCAGAAATATCGTGTTATATTGATTGGCGTACTTCTGAAAATCTGGACTTTCGGAAATTTTAAACCCCGAAAACAGTTCCTCCGCCCTGCTCTCACGACTGTAATAGGCAGCCAGCATATTGCAGCCATTGATTTTCCAAAACGACGCGGTCTGCTGATGCATAAGTATCCCTGCATCGTATTCAGAACGCTGTTCGTGTAATTCAGCAGCCCTGTTTTATCAACATAAATTTCGGACTGAATCATCTTTCGAAACGCTTCCCCATCCGGATTAAAATAGGTTCCCAATCTGCTGCTCCTCCTTCTCCTGTTTAATAGTTATAGTATATTCTTCCACACGAACTTTATCAAGAAAATACCAAAACAATATCATTTTCTTTTGACATTGTTCCGGTATTTTATGTTTATGATTCCTGCTTATCTTCTTTCTTTTTCCTGTATGCCGCCGCGATTCCAATGCCTGATGCGATTACACCGAAGATCCATTTTCCCGGGGAGGTCTGGTCGCCGGTGGATGGATTGTCTTTTCCGGTCTGGCTGTCTGGGGTCTTGGTTGGAGACAGGGTTGGTGAGACAGATGCTTTCTTTCCACCAAACACGAAGGCTTTGGAACGGGAACCTCATCGGTGCAGAGCACAGCCGAACGATACCACGAACAGCGCAGTTCCGGTGCGTGAACGGGGTGTTTTATGCCTCGGTATTATTATATGGAGACGAAAAGAACCCTCAGTAGTTCTCAGCTGCTGAGGATTCTTCCCATGTTCGAATCGTTTTTATAATTTGATGACTTTCGTTCCTTCGGTAATTCCATTCTCATTAAATGCATCCACTCTCACATACACCGTCTCCCCTTCTACCAGTGCACCGATGTTCTGCTCTGCCGTAAAGGTCATGCAGCTGTGATACAGTTTATCCGGCGCAAATCCCCAGAGGACGTTGTATCCGACGGCATCTGCCTGCGGCTCGATGGTGATGCGCATATCCATTGTTCCAACGCGCTCTGCCTGGTACTGCGGCTCGGTTGGTTTTTCGCCGTTTCCAAGGCCGAAGACGCGGAGACCGGAAACGCATGGATTCTGGCTGTACGGTACTTCAAAGACGGTGAGTTTCAGATAGCGGATCTGTACGCCTTCTTCTTTTACAACGAAATCATGCGGCAGGTTTGTCTCTGCGTTGGATTTGTCTTCTAATACAAAATAGTTCGTGCCATCGGCGGATGCCTCAAGGAGCCATCTGGTCTTATGCTGGCTCGGGTCGATATATCGTTCCCCCTGACGCTCGCCCGGCAGAGGTGCATCGATTTTGTCATCTGCAAAATTGATCTGTACGGCGCGGACATCTTTTACCTCACCAAGATCCATCGAAATCCACTCACCCGGCTGATTTCCGGCTGCGCGCCACCAGGTCTGGATATTTTCATCTGTCGCAAACGACGGTTCTCTGCCTTCTTCCGAGGACGATGCCGTCATTGCTTTCTGATAGCTTAAGAGATACCACTCCGGTTCTGCCCACGGGTCTTCTTTTGCCTGCTCCACCGCCATCGGCCAGTCGCCGAACTGCTGATTGCAGAACAGGACACCATCTTTGTCGAAGCCAGCCCGCCAAATGCCGACGCGGCGCTCCATATCGTGGTTTTTGCTGATCTGCATCGTCGCGGTGTGCCACCAGTTTCCATAGCGGTCTTCCATCGTCGAACCGTGGCCTGCACCGCGCAGGAATCCGCCCGGTTTATAGGAATATGGATTGTTCTTTGCCAGACGGAACGGGCCAAGCGGGGAATCACTCTCGTAAACACCGTCACCGTAAACGTTGTATTCCGTTCCCGGGCCGGCATACTGGAGGTAATAGGTTCCGTCATGCTTCGTCATCCATGCGCCCTCGATGAATGGTCTCTGGCTGAACATGATTTTGGCAAATCCAATCTGCTCCTCCGTCAGTTCATCGACCGGTTTTCCCTGTGCTTTCAGAAATTCTTTAAATTTTTCTACAGCTTCCTCTTCGCTGAGCGGCATTTTGGAATGGTTTTCTCCCACACGCTCATATCCGATTCTTTCCGGATTTCCGTAAATCAGCTCGATCCGCTCGGTCTTCGGCACCATTGTCTCTTTGTCGAGCTCGACGCCCCAGATCGGCGTCACGTTGTTGCAGCCCCAGTAAAAATAGAGTTTTCCATCATCATCGAGAAACAGGTTCGGATCCCAGAAATCGAAAGTTCCCGGGATGCGCTCGAACGGACCGTTCAGGATATCTTTTGTGCGGTAAAAATCACAGATCGTGCCGCGGCGGGATGCGCTGAAATAGACGTAATCGCCGACCACGCGCACATCCGGCGCATAGTCATACAGCGGCAGGCTGTCCGGCAGACGGTGGCTCTCCCAGTGAACCATATCCTCCGAAACCCAGACGCTCAACGTCATGGATGCAAAAATATAATATTTTCCCTGAAATAAAATCATCGACGGATCGGCGGCCTCGCGGGAAATCTTGTCCTCGCCGCTTCTCATATCCTCGATAAACTGGTAACGGTAATCCATGTTTAATGGATTGCAGAAATACTGTTTTTCATGAAGTTTCCTCTTTCCGGACCGTACGTAAAAACCCCTGTTCGTACATCCTTTTTTCTCATTATAAAAAAAGTTTAGCATATCCTGCGCGGAAAGGAAATGTTCTGATTTGACTTTTTTGTTGCACTTTTTGGACTGTTTTTTGTCTCATGTATTGGACAAATTCCTGTCAAAAATAATACTCTTTGATATGCATCTTTATATATGTTGCTTAGCATTTAAACAGCGCAGATCATTAACTGATCTCTAAAGCAAGGGTGAAAAGCCTATTTTTTGAGCTCTCACCCTTGAATATCATAGAACAACGATTTCATTTACAGACTGTTCCACAGTATTCCGGAAAATCTGTTTCTTGCAACTCTCACTCCACAGAACTGATTTTTTTATGTCATTTTTGTATCTTTTCCTTCCATTTCTGTATTGTTTCTGTAAAGACATGCTCTTTTTGCTTTTCAT
>ENA-OQIM01000794-OQIM01000794.1-human-gut-metagenome-genome-assembly--contig:-NODE-794-length-11641-cov-1.386312_pt1 | contig 11641 bp, 19 predicted proteins | sample MGYA00242579_ERZ504744 | MGnify/ENA primary metagenome ERZ504744 (study PRJEB26092, sample SAMD00036441) | human gut metagenome | host: Homo sapiens | study: EMG produced TPA metagenomics assembly of...
CGAAAGTCTTCTTGACGCATCATTCTTTCCCATTAGGAAGTTCGGACCTTTATGCCTCATGCCCTCACTTTGTGTACAACAAACTCATTATAAACAACTTATGTAGTTAGAGTAAAAATTATCGCCCTCACTTACAACCCATGCCCTCACTGTGTTTTGAAGCATATTTCTGTATAACATGCTTGCTTCCAATTATATATACTTCTTTTTATAGACTATTCCAATTTAATGTAAAATAGAGCGTTCTCGGGCCTTTTTCCCGCAAAAAGTGTGCATACCTCCACGGAATATGATAGCCCCCCGGCAGCAGTAAAAAGACCAAGACACTTTTAAGAAAGCTCGTTATCTTTTGGAAGTGAATGATTTCACAGATGTGTACTAGGATTTAGTTAACAACTTCTATTGTTATTACTATATCAGATTTGCATAGTTGTTTTTAGGCCTAATGTAGTTGTTATATGGGAGATTCCACATACATCCGCATAAGTCCGCACATACAATATGTGTAGCCCTATGCAGACATACGTGTAAAAGCATGCTTTCTGACACGGGTAAAATATTGACCGGACAGCCGAATCGATTTTAAACTAAAGACTGATGAATATACAAACTTACAAACATCAGGCTAACACATTCTATGTCACATATCATGACAAAAGATGCTAAGTACAATGCTCCGTATCCAACTTTTATTTTAATATTCTATCTGTTCTATTTTAGGAGACAACTTTTCAATGACAGTACCCAGTTCTTCCTCCCACGGAATAACATTAAACTCTCCCCAAAAGTCAGCATCATATTTAAAATGTGTATCCGAAAATATAGTGCGTGTAGGCATCCGTTCTTTACGCTGGAAACGGGTCACATTATCTACATCCACCTTACAGGTAACCATTTCAAACCATGTATGCAAGGAAGAAGCACTGAACCATTGCCGTTTAAGTTTCACTTTAAAATAGAGATCGCCACGAATATGATTCATGTAATAAATGCCATTCCACTGCCTGTAAGAAATGGTATAAACCACCTCTTGCGCGGTTATTTTCCACTTCCGTGTCTTTCGTTCTATAAACATATCCGTAGCTTGCCTCACATAAGCAGGATTAATTTCAAGACGTGCCTGAACCAACGCATTGTTTTCAGCATCAATATATAATTCGCCACAATAAAGAGGTTCTTTTATTCCTTTATTTTGCCGAAAGGAAATCACATTAACCAAACGATTGTCTATCACCGTCATATCACAGGAGGCATAAGAATACACATTACCCTTACCGTCAGGCAACAGAAAATCCGGCAAGTTCTTGACAATATCCAGTTGCAAACAAGCATCAATTCCCGCACTCATCTTGGCTATCAGTGTATCCCGTTCCTGACTATCGACTATGCGACTCATTTTTAATAGTTTTACATGATCCTGAGAATGATTCAACAAAGAAGAAGGTTTGTAGATTTTAAAAAACAGCCTCTGTCAGATTACGAAATTTTTTGTTTATACCGAACCCCTTCCCTATAAAATGTAGTGAGATAAACAGGAACCGACGCATAATTTGTTTTTTTAGCTTTCAACATCTCACGCAACAACCGTATAGGATTGACAGCACGAATCACCACTTCTTGAATAGGAATCACCCGAGGTTCCAGAGACCACACCGCGTGTTGAGCCTCTAATAAAGACATATCCATCTCCTGTCCCACATACCCCACATGAGAAACCCCGATGCAACCCTGTCTTAACGAATCGGGCAATCGTAAACGGAATTCGCCATCCTGATTGGTAATACTGCCTATAGAAGTACCGACTACCCCTACCGTGCCGTAAGCAATGGGAGCCCCTGACTGATTATCCTGCAATTTGCCCTCTAAAGTAAAATAGGCCAAAGTATCTTTAGAAGTGGTAACAACCGGACATTGCACCTGCAACTGATTGATCAAAATATGATTCTCCACAATGTGCAGACTGATATCCTGCCGACCGATAATTCGTAAACAGCCTGACGAATAGTGCGCTGTCCTGCCCCCAACTTCACCATACGATCATTGTCCACCACCTTGCTGTCATAAACAAAAAGAAAACCAGACTGTTCGGACACCTTGCCCAGTAAAGTATAGACAGTACCTTACTCTTAGCAAGATAAATGACTCGCTCCAACACATCTCTATCCGCCGCTTTCGTAAATTCTGCCATGCAAACCAGCAAACTGAAAAAGAAGATATGCCAATAATAATGATATGTACGAATATGATTCATCTTCCCACTTTATTCGGATAAAACACCTATATCACCTTCACGAGTATATTTTAAATTCATAGCCAAACAGATAAGCTCTGCCATAGACTCCGGAGCTTCCCCGGAAAATGCAACCGTAAGCCGACGCTCCCCTAAGGAGGGAGAAGTCTTAAGCTGCAAACCGGAAGAATGCATATTAATAACTCTAAGGATATTCATCAAAGATTCGTCTTTGAAACGCATACTTTTCCAATAATGAGCTATCCGGGTATCGTCCCTATAATCAGTGAAACGCAATTGATGTGTTTTAAGCGTCACCGCTTCACCTGCATTGACATACATCTCTTGATTTTTATTTTTCAATGCCACTTTGACCTTGCCACGCTGTACGGACAGTTCGAAAGTACTCCCTACATCACTCTTCACATGAAACATCGTTCCCAAGACCTCAATTCTGACCTCCTCTGTTTCAATCAGAAAAGGACGTTCCCGGTTACCGGTCACATCAAACAGAGCGTTTCCCTGCAAACTAACCTCACGCTTGTCCATAGAGAAATGTTCAGGATATTGCAAAGAGGTTTCCCCACCCATATAGACAATAGATCCATCCTCGAGTGTGGTCACCAAAGTAGATTGCTCCGTGTTCTCCTGCATAATTAAAGCCTGGCTTCTACCGATTCGCCCACTTTTCGATAAGTAACAGTCAAAAAGACACATATTCCGACCCATATAGCAGCCACAGCCCCCCACTTCCACAACATGGATGCAGACAAACGTTTCCTATCCTGCCGACCTGATAACAAAAGTCCGTCAGCATCCAAACGGTCATACAATTTATTCCATGCCCGATCCACTCTTTCCTTATTTCTTTTTGTTTCACTCATGTCCTTATAATATAATTCTCAATTTCTTTTTTTTAATGCTTTAAGAGCTTTGTCATCTCAGCCTCTACAGTCTTCACCGACAAAGAAAGCTGCGAAGCTATTTCCGCATACTTTTTACCTTCCATACGATGCATCCGAAATATGCGCAACCTTCGTTCCGGCATCCGAGCAAGCGTAGTATCTATCAAATGTCTTAATTCCTGGTATTCTATCTCTTCTTGAGGACTGCTATCCTGTGTCCGCCCCTTCCGCGAGAGAACAAACTCCCGATATTTGTTTCTCACCTCCAGATGCTCGCAATATTGAAAAGACTGATTGCGCACCGCAACATAAAGATAGCTTTTCATAGAACGGAACAACGGCAGCCTCTCCCGATCTCTCCAAAACCCATAAAACAACTCCTCTACGATTTCCTCCGCAGCCTCCATACTGCCGGTGATACTCATGGCATACCAACAGAGAGGGGAATAATAACGGCGAAACACATCTTCAAACGCTTTATATCTCCCTCCCTTATTTTGGTCAGTGTTAACAAATCATTCAGCATCCACTTCTTTTTGGTAATTCTTTTCAACCATGCAAACTTCATCCGAGGCCTTAACGCGATTGTTTCTTTAACTTATGGACTGCATTTTCCAATGATTCCGTAGGTTCAATAATATTATAGGAGCCCCAGAAATCCTCGCTCCAATATTCATCCACTTTATCATAAAAGCATCTTTCTGATGAAAAGCCATCTTTCCGGGAATTATCGCCACATTATTTTCCTCCCTATCCGTTGCCACCATCTCTGAAAGCACAGTATAACCGGTAGAGAAAAGCTTGCGCTTCCAATCACACTTAAACCGAATACGGTTACGGATATAATTCAGAAAGGTTTTCCCATCCACATCTTTATAGGTAACAAGGAAAGAAAGTTCCTGTGGTTTAAAACGTAAGCCATAAGGTTTCTTGGCAAGAATAGCCTGTACCGCCTTGACTTTATTATCCATAGACAAGCTAAATTCCGCACGGGTAAACGACAACTTGTCACGATCAATATACAATTGCCATAATACAAGGCATAAGGCAAAACGACACGGGGACGGAAACTGATCACATATTGCTGACGATTGTCTATCTGTACCGATTCTTCCATAAAGAAATCATAATAGTTCAACGTTTCCACATCCAACAACGCATCCTGATTTTTCACAATGTCCACATAGATAGATAAAGTAGGACCGCCAGCCAGTTTCACCCCCAACGTATCACTGGCTCTCTGACTAAGCAGCCGACGTCCTTTCAAAACCTGTACCCGGTCTCGAGTAGTTGTCATATCCTCATAAGAAGTCTTGTAAACATCAATAATAGCTTCCGAAATATTGATATAACGACGCCCTTTCTGAACAGTTTCCCTGTAAAAACCGGTAAGCATATTGTTTTTATTACTGTAATTGACAGGAATCTTGCGAATGGCCTCTTCCACTATAAAACGAGGGTTGTGGGCATAAACCACAATCTCATTCAACATATTGGCATGAGGGGTAAGGTAAATCTTTAAATCCGATAAATGTTCTTTATCTAAACGTACTCTATTGTTATGATAACCGATATGTGAAATTTCTAAAGCAAAAACCATCTCCGCATCTTCTATCTTCAAAGAAAATTCACCATCCGCATTTGTCACCGTCCCCACACTGCTGCCCGGAACAGATACATTGACATACTCTAAAGTTCTTCTATTTTGTTTGTCCTTTACTACACCGCTGACTGTAATATAAGTATTCTCTTCAGCAAACGGTACCTCCTCTTGGCTCCATCCCGGAATGGCACTCAGCCAAAGAACAATGAGCAGTGTCCATTCAATAAATTGTTTTTTATGCGCTCTCATATTCATTAAGGTATTAAAAAAAGTAAATACTAATCCTGTTTCTACTTATAAGATCACCCAGGATTAAAATACCCTATGAAAATAAGAAAAATAATTTGTTTTATCGATATTGATACCCTTTTTACAGACCCAAAACAGTATAAACAATCAAAATAACTGTATCATTCTGTTTCTTCTTTTTTGATTATTGTCTTCTTTTTCTTCATTCTGCCACTCTTGCGCAAAGCTTCCGCTATAATCCATTGAAGCTGTCCATTCGTAGAACGGAATTCATCTGCCGCCCATTTCTCGATAGCTTCCATAGTTTCTGCGTCCACTCTGAGCACAAAGCTTTTTATCATCTCTTTCTTTGCCATTTCCTACATTAATGATTCAACGTTCCGGAATTAATTACCGGCTGTGCTGGCTCGTCCGCACAAAGCACTACCAACAAATTACTGACCATAGCGGCTTTCTTTTCTTCATCCAGTTCTACAATTCCATCCTCGGCTAATTTATCCAAAGCATCTTAACCATAGAAACAGCCCCTTCCACTATTTTTTTTCGCGCGCGGTAATAATAGCACTTGCCTGCTGACGACGAAGCATCACCGCTGCAATCTCTGGGGCATAAGCCAAATAATTGATTCTGCCTCTACTATTTCCATACCGGCCATAGCCAGACGCTCATTAAGCTGACGTTCCAGCTGGTCATTAATTTCTTCACCTCCGCCACGCAAGGTCAGTTCATTAGTATCATGCTCATTGTCATCGTAAGCATACTGTCCGGCCACCTGGCGAAGAGCCGCATCACTCTGCACACGTACAAAATCTTCAAAAGCATTCATACGCCCTGCCACGCTAACACTTGCCGTCCCAGTCCCTTTACTGTCCGCCATCGTCTGCGCATCAATCTCAAACATCGCCTTATAGGTATCTTTCAATTTCCAAACCAAAACCAGCCCTATCAGAATAGGATTACCAATCTTATCATTCACCTTTATCGGCTCCACATCCAGATTACGGGCGCGAAGAGACAACTTTTTCTTGTTCATGAAAGGGTTTACCCAAAAGAAGCCTGTGTTTTTAAAAGTGCCTTTATATTCACCGAAAAACACCATTACACGTGCCTCATTAGGTTCTTGAGAAAATATCCCGGAAGCATCAGCACAAACAACAATACCAGCACAAATAAAACAGGAATAGATAACCAAGGTAGTTGTCCAAAAATCAAAAAGTTCAGGAATACTAGTGCAGGCAACATAACCAAGTTAAAGAACAAAGCCATAAATCCATTGATTACCAGCTCATTGTAAGACATTTCTTTTGTTTCCATAATGATTTATTTTGATATTATTATGATATCACAAATCAAACAATATTTCTTGAGGTAAGCAAACTGATTTATATGTTATACGGCAGAAACGAACAAAATATTCACCAAAATGCAACAAGAAGCTCCTACTTTGTTGACCTAAATCAATAAAATTGGGATATTGATTAAAAATATGCTGCAAAATACATATTATAACGAACAAAAGCTTTATCTTTGTGTTGTAAAACATAAAAAGATATTTTTAGTAGCTACTAAGGTAAAAAGAAAGATTGTTTAAAGAAGGCTAACCGGGAGGTATGCCTGCTATTTATGAGTGTTTTTAGGTATTAATTAAAAAAGAAAGGATAACATTATGAAAAAGGTAAAAAACATTTTTCACAAAATCGCTAACGCTGATCCTATGATTTGGGGTTACGTTATGTTGAACGAAACAAAGTAAATTAGAACCAATACAGAGCAACACCCTGTAGGACTATAAAAAAGGACGGTTATTTAACCGTCTTTTTTATGCCCTTTTACGGGATTTCCACTATCTTTGTTCATTCATTTTTAAACGTATGGACAAATGCAAGTAGATACCCATAATAAAGAGTTTCAAGATGCCTTGAATCTTATCCAATATACACGTCAGTCAGTATTCCTCACTGGAAAGGCGGGTACAGGTAAATCTACTTTTCTAAAATATGTCTGCGAAGTAACCAAAAAGAAACATATAGTACTGGCTCCCACAGGTATCGCAGCTATCAATGCCGGTGGAAGCACACTGCATAGTTTTTTTAAATTACCATTCTATCCACTTTTGCCGGATGATCCTAAATTCAGTTTGAAAGATGGAAAGTTACATAGCTTTCTAAGATATACTTCCGCCCATCGCAAACTGATAAAAGAAATAGAATTAGTGATCATCGATGAAATTTCCATGGTTCGGGCAGACATTATTGACTTTATAGACAAAATATTGCGGGTATATTCACAAAATATGCGTGAACCATTCGGAGGCAAACAAATTTTGCTGGTAGGAGATATTTTTCAGCTTGAACCAGTCATTAAAAATGACGAACGTGAGATAATCAACCGCTTCTATCCCACCCTTATTTCTTTCGGCACGAGTCTTTCAGGAAATGGAGTTGGTATCCATAGAACTGACAAAGTATACCGCCAGTCGGACAAGTTTTTGTTAATGTATTGGATCATATCCGGACCAATACTGCCGGAGCAGCTGACTTACAACTACTAAACACCCGTTACAACACTCAAATAGAAGAAAATGAAAGTGATATGTATATCACACTTGCTACCCGGAGAGATACCGTAGACTTTATCAATGAAAAGAAATTATCTGAACTGCCTGGAGAATCAACGATTCTGACCGGTGAGATACATGGAGAGTTTCCAGAAAGCAGCCTTCCCACCCAAATGGAACTGGAAGTAAAACCAGGAGCACAAATTATTTTTATAAAAAACGATTACGACCGCCGTTGGGTGAACGGTACGATTGGCACCATTTCAGGTATAGACGAAGAGGATACATTATATGTTATCACAGAAGACGGGCAGGAATTTGACGTTAAAAAAGACAGTTGGCGCAATATACGATATAGGTACAATGAACTAGAAAAAAAATAGAAGAAGAAGAGTTAGGAGTATTTATACAATATCCTATCCGTTTGGCATGGGCCATCACTATACACAAAAGCCAAGGATTGACTTTCAGCAGGGTCGTTATTGATTTTACAGGAGGGGTGTTTGCCGGTGGACAAGCCTACGTAGCATTGAGCCGCTGTACTTCACTAAACGGCATCCAACTAAAAAAGCAAATTACACGTGGAGATATCTTTGTCCGTCCGGAAATAGTAAAGTTCTCTCAACGATTCAACAACCGCCAGTCCATTGAAAAAGCATTGAAGCAGGCACAAGCTGATGTACAATATGTAGAAGCAGTACAACACTTCGACAAAGGTGATTTTGAAAGATTTCTAGAACAATTCTTTCTTGCCATCCATTCACGTTATGACATCGAAAAACCTTTGATTAAAAGATTTATACGTAAGAAACTGGGAATCATCAACAATTTGAAGGTCGAAAACAAACGGCTAAAAGACCAATTCCATGTACAACGTAAAAATCTTGAAAAATATGCCCGCGAATATTATTTAATGGGAAATGAATGTATTATCCAAGCACATGATTCACGTGCTGCTATTGCCAATTATGACAAAGCGATTGAATTGAATCCTTCTTATACGGACGCTTGGGTGCGTAAAGGTATCACATTACATAATGACAAGGAATATTACGAAGCCGAAGTTTGTCTGAATGAAGCAGTACGCCTTAGTCCCGCTTTATTCAAAGCTATTTATAATCGAGGAAAAAACAGACTAGCACTAGATAATATAGAAGGAGCTTTGGGAGATTTTGACCGGGCTGTTTCTTTAAAACCGGAACATCCAAAGGCCCATGAATATTTCGGAGACGTATTGATGAAAGTAGGAAAAGAAGAGGAAGCTACCCTACAATGGGCTATTGCGGAACGCTTGCGTGAAAAAAATTCTAAAAATTAAAATAACATGCTTTTAAGACTTTATAATAAGAATAATAATCCCAAAGATCTGGAAGAAGTAATCCGGATATTGGAAGAGGGCGGGTTAATTATTTACCCTACCGATACGATGTATGCCATAGGATGTCATGGCCTGAAAGAACGTGCAATAGAACGTATCTGCAAACTGAAAAACATTGATCCACGTAAAAACAATTTATCCATTATCTGTTACGACTTAAGCAATATCAGCGAATATGCCAAAGTAGATAACAGCACATTCAAGCTAATGAAACGAAATCTTCCCGGACCGTTTACTTTTATCCTGAATACGGGAAACCGTCTGCCCAAAATATTCAAGAACCGTAAAGAAGTAGGTATACGCGTACCTGACAACAACATCATCAGAGAAATATGCCATATACTAAAAGCACCGATCATGACCACCACGTTGCCTCTGAAAGATGGTGAAGACATAGAATATATTACCACTCCAGAACTAATAGAAGAAAAATTCGGGAAAGAGGTAGAACTAATTATTGACGGAGGTATCGGAAACATAGAACCTTCTACCATTGTGAACTGTACAAGCGGAGAAGCAGAAATTGTACGCCAAGGCAAAGGTATTCTGAACGATTTTTAATCTGAATTGTTTTATATATTAGAAATGTCAAATTAAAGTAAATTTATCATGTTATTAGCATCTGAAACAAGTATTCAATTAACCAATGCATTAGAGAAACTGATCGACTCCGGCATTCAATTAGGAGAAAGAGTATTAGGAGCACTTATTATTTTTATAATCGGAAAGTTCCTCATAAATTGGCTGAACAGACTTTTTGCACGTATTTTGGAAAAAGAAAAGTGGACCCGAGTATCCAGTCATTCCTAAAGAGTATGGTGAATATCTTACTGCTCATCATGCTGATTCTTGCTGTGATAGGGAAATTAGGTATCGAACTGACAGGATTCGCCGCACTTCTCGCTTCTGCCGGTGTTGCCATCGGTATGGCACTGTCTGGTAACTTACAAAATTTTGCCGGAGGACTGATTATCTTATTGTTCAGCCTTATAAAAGTGGGGGGACTTTATCGAAGCTTCTACCGGTGCCTCGGGAACAGTAAAAGAAATACAGATTTTTCATACTATTCTTATCACTGCAGACAACAAGATGATATATGTACCTAATGGAGCCATGAGTAGTGGGGTCATTACAAATTACAGTAAACTGGACACCCGCCGTATAGAATGGAATTTTGGCGTGGACTACGGAGAAGACTATAATAAAGTAGAAAAGTATTGCGCGAAATCATAGCCAATGATAAACGTATTCTTACCAGTCCGCCCCCTTTTATTGAATTAGGAGAACTTGCTGCCAGCAGTGTAAATATAAAAATCCGCGTATGGGTGAATAGTTCGGATTATTGGAACGTATTTTTCAGTATGAATCAGACTGTTTATACTACTTTTAATAAAGAAGGAATTAACTTCCCATTCCCGCAGCTTACTGTACATCAAAGCTAACGTCAGAAATTTTTAGAACACGAATGACGCAATTGTCACAAGCTTGATCTTACCAATCATGTGTCATTTGCGTCATTTATGTTCTATCACAAGATTTATTTTCTATCCGCTTTCAAACGATCAGCCATAGCCTTAGCCAACTCCTTTGCCTGAGTGTTAGTTTCGGCCTTCATGCTATGTTTCATTTCTACAGGATTTCCGACAGGCTCAAATTTCAACTTATCATTAAACTCTGCAATTTTCTTCACAGCAGCGCTAGCCCATGTAAATGAGCCAAAATATCCCAGATAACGTCCCTTTATCTCGCGAGAAGCCAGCTTGCTCAGCAGAGCTTCCATTTCCGGATACATCTGAGTATTATAAGTGGGGCATCCCACAATCAGTCCTTTATATTTGAATACATCCGCAATAATAAAAGAATGACTGGTATGAGAAACATTATGCATCACGATATTACGAATTCCCTGCTTGCTCAGTTCTTCTGCAATAACTTCTGCCACTTCTTCTGTATTACCATACATCGAGCCATAAGCTATTACAACCCCTTCTTCAGCCTCATAACGACTCAAACGGTCATAAATACGTACCACGCGAGGAATTTCTTCCGTCCATACCGGACCATGAGTAGAACAAACAGTCGTTATTTTCAAGTTTTGCAATTTCTGTAAGGCCTTCTGTACCGGCGCACCATATTTGCCTACAATATTAGAATAATAGCGCACCATTTCATTCCAATAAATATCTGTATTAATATTGTATCAACCACACCACCATTCAATGCACCAAAACAACCGAAAGCGTCACCGGAAAACAAAATACCTTCCGTTTCATCAAAAGTAACCATCGTTTCGGGCCAGTGAACCATTGGAATCAATGAAAAACGCAGTCTGTGGTGTCCCAAAGCTAAAAAATCTCCTTCACCCACTACATAACGCTCACCGCCTACACCATAAAATCCTTCAATCATTTCGAAAGTCTTCTTATTACCGACAATCACAATGTTAGGATAATATTGCTTGATCAAACTAATAGAACCGGAATGGTCTGGTTCCATATGATTTATAATCAAATAATTGATAGGTTTATCACCGATAATACTACGAATTTTCTTTAAATAAACCTCAAAATAGCATACATCTACTGTATCCACCAAGCGACCATCTCGTCGTCAATCAAATAAGAGTTATAAGAACACACCGTAAGGTAACGGCCACAAGTTCTCAAACAAAGCCTTGTTACGGTCATTCACTCCCACATAATGTACTTTTCCTTTGATG
>ENA-OQIM01000796-OQIM01000796.1-human-gut-metagenome-genome-assembly--contig:-NODE-796-length-11636-cov-1.334521_pt1 | contig 11636 bp, 17 predicted proteins | sample MGYA00242579_ERZ504744 | MGnify/ENA primary metagenome ERZ504744 (study PRJEB26092, sample SAMD00036441) | human gut metagenome | host: Homo sapiens | study: EMG produced TPA metagenomics assembly of...
GAGGACGAAGAGAACCTTCTACCACGTTGCCGTCCAGATTTACTTACAACCATGTCTTCAGCTTTCATATCATCGTATGATACACCACTGGGTTTGATTACTACCAAGCCTGTTTCACGATCAATGGCAGAAACATTTCCCCATGTAAAAATAACTAGTCCGTGTTTCACCAAATCCAGATTGGCACGGAATACTTTTTCTTTTAATTTTCTAACATAATGAATAATTGGGTAATGTGGCAATATGCTAATTTGTCAATTGGCAAATTATTGCATCGGCACATTATTTTAAAGTTTAAATTTCGGATCCTTTCTGTAGGCCTTATCATTAAATTTATAAAGATAAGCACCTCGTCGGGAACCTGATTTGTCTATCAAATCTGTTTTTTCAATGAAATCCATTTCGGCTACCCGCTTGCGGAAATTCCGCTTGTCCATCGGTTCGCCATAGATTGCTTCATATAGATTTTGCAACTGTGTCAGGGTAAACAATTCGGGCAGCAGGTTAAAACCAATTGGATTGTATGATGCTTTGTGCTTCATTAGTTCACGTGCTTTGGAAATCATGATCGGATGATCGAAAATGAGCTGTGGCAGTTCGTCTATTTTTGTCCAATGGGCATTGTGCTGCTGCACTAGTTCCCTGTCATATTCATTTACATTGACTAAAGCATAATAGGCTACTGATATAACTCGTTCTCCTGGATCGCGCTCTAAGTCGCCAAATGTGCCTACTTGTTCCATATATACATTTTCCAATCCGGTCAGTTCTGCCAATACCCGTTTGGCGGCAGCGTCTACACTTTCGTCTTCTTGTACGAATCCTCCCATCAAAGACCATTTTCCCATAGCTGGTTCAAAATTCGTTTTAGTAGAAGCAGTTTTAATTCTCCTTCGTCAAAACCGAAAATGATACAGTCTACAGATACATAGAATTTAGGATTTATGTTATAATAGGTGGTCATGGTTTAGTGTCGGTTTAAAATTAACAGGCTGTATTCTTCAAGATAATTCAAAGCATACAGCCTTTAATTTATGGTTTACCAGAAATAAGCATAGAATAGTGCGCAAAGCAGAACTACACCTAAAGAGGTTATAACATCCCATTTGTTCCAGCTCTTTCTGATAAGTTCCTTGTAACTGCCGGTAAAGGTGATGGCTTCCACTTGTTTGGCGGTTGGAGCCGGAGTGAAGCATGATACAACAACCATTAACAACAAAAGGAATACAAGTAACCATATTTCAAAAATAAGCCAGTTTGTCTGCCAAAACCAAGTTGTATTTCCCAAAACCAGCCAGTCATCACATCTTTTCCGGTGTTGGTGAGGATATTAGTCAGCAAACGGATCATACCAATTAGGAAACCGACAATCATGGCAGTTTCACCGGCTTTCGGAGTGATTTTCTTGGAGAATATACCAAGTGCAAATACGGCTACCATGCAGGTGCAAGGAGAGACTGTATACCTTGCAGATAGTCGTAAAGGCTGCCGAGACTCATCATTACAGGAATCCATGCCATGCCGAGGATAACTACAACTACGGTAGCGATACGTCCTACCATAACATAAGTAGCTTCACTTTTGTTCTTAAACATGGGTTTGTAAAAGTCTTCTGTAAAAAGTGTGGCACATGAATTAAAGAAAGCAGCCAGTGAAGCAACCAATGCACAGATGAATCCAATAGTTACAATACCTTTTACACCGGCAGGCAGAACATCCTTTACCATTACAGCAAAAGCTGCATCTGTATTTGACATATCAAATTCACCTTTTGCAGCCAAGGCGGCAGCTACCATCCCCGGAATAAGAAACATGAAGACAGGCAGGATTTTAAAATAACCGGCTGCAATAGTACCTCTACGGGCACGCTTCATTACTACATCATTATCTTCGCCTTTACGTTGTCCAAGTACACGCTGTACGATATGCTGGTCGGTACACCAATACCAGAAACCGATGATAGAAGCTCCGATAAATACCCAGAATCCAGGATAATCTTGATACATCGGGTCTGCTTCAGTCCAGTGAAACATATGGTTGGCACCATAAGCGTGTCCGTCTGCTCCTATATTCATGGCGCTACGCGCATGATCCATCATTCTGTCCATCCTGTAGCAATATTACCGTCTCCCAAGCTGACAGTCCCAGGAAAAGAACCAAGAAAGAACCAATGATTAAAATAGGGGTTTGAATGGCTGAGAGGGTCATTACTCCTTTCATTCCACTCAGTTACGGTGAAGATGCCGGTCAGGACAATAAGTCCGATTGCCCCATACCAAAAAGGAAGTCCAAAGTAAAAATTCCAAAAAGATACCTCCGGTATAGGCGGTTACACTAACTTTAGTAAGAATGTAGGCTATCAATGTGATGATAGAAAGCATGAACCGGTACGTGGGGTATAACGGTATTTAAGGAAATCGGGCATGGTAATGATTTTGCCATTTTATTATTTAATAGTTGGTAGAATGGAACAAAAAAGCCATCCTAGAAGAAGAATCATCCAACCTTGCATTTCCCAGTGTGCCATACCTACTCCGGATTTGGCACCGGTTCCTGCCAAACCTACCAGATGTTCCGAACCGATATTGGCTGCAAAGATAGCAGCACCAATGATGTACCATGGCTCACCTTTACCAAATAGATAATCTTCACTGCTTGCTCCTTGTTGCGAGCGTTTGTCTTTTTGTACAGAGCGCCATACCGCCCATATCACAGCTACAATGCCGACTGCCAGTATTGTCCAGTCCAGCAGATGAATTCATGTGAATTCCAATTCATGATATTAAATATTTAAAGTTTAACAATTATTTTTCAACACCGAATTTAAAGATACATTGGCTGTGATAGGTCTGTCCCGGTTCCAGATTACAGAAGGCCATTGTGATTTGTTGGGGCTGTCGGGATAGTGCTGTGTTTCCAGACAAACAGACGCGCGTTGCGGATAAGTAATTCCCTTTTTCCCTTTTACAGTTCCATCCAAAAAGTTGCCTGTATAGACTTGTATTCCCGGTTCATTAGTATATATTTCCAAAGTGATACCACTAGTGGGGCTGGTCAGTTTGGCAGCCAGTTGGTTGATATCACCTTTCGTGTTAAGTACCCAATTGTGTCGAACCCGTTGCCGAATTTTATTTGTTCGTTTTCAAAATTAGTCACATCGGGGGCAATAGTTTTAGGAGTATTGAAATCAAATGGAGTTTCTGTTACTGCTATCATTTCTCCAGTGGTCATGAATGTGCTGTCAACGGGAGTGATGCTGTCTGCATTTACATAAAGAATATGGTCGGTGGCTGGATTGGCAGGGTTTCCACTCAAGTTGAAATAAGAGTGGTTAGTCATATTGATAACAGTCTTTTGTCAGTTGTCGCTTTGTAGTTTATGTCGATGGCATTGTCTCTTGTCAGTGCATAAGTAACAGTAGCGGTTACATTTCCCGGAAAATTGGCATCTCCATCTGGTGACTTCATAGTTAGTGTCATAGTACTGTCGTTTAATTGGTTTGCTTCATAAACTTGGTATTGCCATCCTTTAGGACCTCCATGCAGCAGTGGCCAAAATTATTTTGGGGCAGTTGAATGGTTTCTCCATCTATTACGATGACTCCTTTATTAATACGGTTGGCATAGCGTCCGATAGAAGCACCGAAGTCGCTGGGAATATTTTGGTAGTCAGCAATGCTGTCAAAACCCAGCACTACGTCTTTTAGATTTCCGTTTTTGTCAGGGACCATGATAGATACAATACGTCCGCCAAAATTGGTTACGCATACTTCCATTCCGGCTGCATTTTTTAGCGTATACAGTTTAACAGGTTTTACGCCATCCACTATTGTTTCATAATTAGTGGGGGCTAATCCGGACTTTGTAAGTGCTTCTTGAGATTGTTTGGGAGCGCAAGCACTTAACAATGTCAGTGCGATACCGGTTCCCAGAAAGGTTTTTTTCATGCTTTTCATGATATAAAAGTACTAATTAGTAATAGAGTATATGATTTTGGGTGTAAAAGTAACACTATTACTAATACATTGGATATGAAAAGAGTATGTTGTGCAACATAAAAGTGTATTTCCTACACTTTTATAGCATAAAGAAAGAAAAAAACCGCTTTGGATTCAAAGCGGTTTTTTTCATATGTTAGCGAATTTGAGATATTTTTTATACCAGCTTGCGAGAACCGTCACTGATGACTACATCGTAAACTTTTGGACTTCTTCCGAATTTTTCTTTGAATCTTTCTTTGGCAGTGGTGATGAATGTTTCGTATAGTTCATTTTTAACTAGGTTGATTGTACATCCACCGAAACCTCCACCCATTACACGTGAACCGGTAACACCGCAGTCGAAAGCAACATCATTCAAGAAATCAAGTTCCTCACAGCTTACTTCATACAATTTACTCATGCCATAGTGAGTTTCATACATCTTCTGTCCTACGGTTTCGTAATCACCTCTTTCCAAAGCGTCGCAAACATCGAGTACACGTTGGATTTCTTCAATGACGTATTCTGCACGCATATATCTTCTTCACTGATCTCGGCTTTTGCTTCCTGCAACATTTCCATTGTACAATCACGTAAAAATTCTACATGAGGATGTTTTTTCTGAATGGCAGATACGGCAGCTTCACAACTTTGACGACGCTTATTGTATGCAGAAGAAGCCAATTCGTGTTTGACTACTGAGTCAACTAATACTAAACGGTAACCTTCCGGTTTGAAAGGGAAATATTGATATTCTAATGAACGACAATCCAAACGGATCAAACTACCTTCTTTTCCAAATACAGATGCAAATTGATCCATAATACCGCAATTTACACCACAATAATTATGTTCTGTTGCCTGACCTACCTTGGCTAATTCAAATTTATCTATTTTGTTGTCGCCGAAAAGTTCGTTGATAGCGAAAGCGTATGTACTTTCCAATGCAGCAGATGAAGACATACCTGCACCCAAAGGTACGTCACCCGCAAAAGCAGTGTCAAAACCTTTCACATCTACACCACGTTTGATCATTTCACGGCAAAACGCCGAAAATATATCTTGCCCAACTGGCTTTAGGAGCATCTTCTTCGTTCAAACCGAACTCTACATAGTCTTTTAAATCAATAGAATAAGCACGTACTTATTGGTACCATTAGGTTTGATTTCAGCAATCATACCTTTATCTACTGCTCCGGGAAATACAAAACCACCGTTATAGTCGGTATGTTCTCCAATAAGGTTAATACGTCCGGGTGATTGCATATACTGAACCTGTTGTACCATCAAAATGTTTGATGAAGCGACTTCTTACGTATTCTATATCCATGATATTAATAGTTTAAAGTTAATACTATATGTTTTTATAATTATTCTACAGGAATGTCTTTGTTTACGTTCTTGCATCCTATCAAACCATAGAACAACAGATAAGCAAGCAAAGCGATAATTAACCAATAGCTGGCCATATATCCCACAGCGTCAGAAATGAATTGCTGCAATAATGGGAAAATACCGCCACCGACAACCATCATCATAAAAATACCTGAAGCTTGTGCGGTATATTTGCCTAAACCCTCTACAGCGAGGTTGAAGATACCTCCCCACATAATGGACGTACATAAACCACAAAGTACCAAAAATAGGCACTGACAGGTACAGAGGCCATTTCGAATCCATTTTCTACACTATATCCCGGCATAGAGACAGTGATTTCTTTTGGAGTGAAGATTGCGATTAATATAAAACAGATAGCTGTTGCGGAAACAACAATCAATTGTGTGCGTGTAGCTACTTTACCGCTGATGACACTACTTGCAGAACGTCCCACTAACATGAGCAACCAATAGATGGCAGCAATAGCACCACCGATAGCGGCACCGTTGGCAAGCAGGCCCGCACCTTTTTCCGTTGGGTCGGCAAGGTAGAAATTTAATGTGCCTGGAATACCGATTTCAATGCCTACATATACAAAGATACCGATTACACCTAATACAGTATGGCGAAAATTCCAAGGACTATGAGAGAATTTCTCTTTTCATGACCTGCTTTTCTTAGATGGGGCTCTGGAATAGCGATGAATGAAAGAGCGATAAACGCTGATACGAATACACCCATTGCGATGAAAAGCAGAGGAGCTACATCTGACATAGCTGTTTGAGGGGTGACAGAACCAATCAAGGCACCTACGAAAAGCGGAGTCAAAGTACCCGACAATGAGTTTAGAGCACCACCGGCTTGGATTAATTGGTTACCTTTGTTACCACCACCACCTAAAAAGATTTAGCATCGGGTTAACTACTGTGTTCAGCATACATACAACAAAAACCACAGAACGAAGGCACCAAGCAGTAGATAATAAAATTCATTTTAATGGCATATTCTCCTAAATTGAATACGTCTATATCTGCACCGAACAAACTGGAAATATATTGGATAAACAAACCGATGAAACCTACTGCCATGGCAATGAGGGCTGTTTTTTTATATCCGATTTTTACAAGCATATTACCTGAAGGAATCCCCATAAACAGATATGCAAGGAAATTCATCATATTTCCCATCATACCCAAGGTATTGGCACCTGCATATTGGTTTTTCCATATTGTGCCGAAAGGCGCAGCAAGATTAGTAACGAAGGAAATCATCGCGAAAAGGAAGAACATTGTAATGATAGCGATGATATTACCGTTCTGTTTTGTTGATTCATGGTCTTGAAAAATTATAAGTTTATAAATTAGGTTATTTCATAAAATTATTTTTCTACACCGAATTTGTAGATGGTTACTTGACTGTAAGTTTCCCCCGGATGTAGAACACAAGAAGGGAAATGGCCTTTATTGGGTGTATCAGGAAAATGTTGTGCTTCAAAACAGATGGCACTTCTTGCTGGGAAAGTTGCTCCATGAGCACCTTCGAAACCATTATGCCAGTTTGAAGTATAAACTTGTACGCCGGGCTCTGTAGTGTATACTTCCATGCTACGACCGCTTTCGGGCTCCACACATTTTGCTGCAAAACTCAGTGTGCCTGCTTCACGTTTGTTTAATACATAGCAGTGGTCATAGCCGGCACCGAATTTTAGCTGTTCGAATGGGTCATTGATTCTACTGTCTACTCTTTGAGGAGTACGAAAATCCATAGGAGTACCTTCTACTTTGGCAATTTCGCCTGTAGGGATTGATACATTATCTATCGGAGTATAAAAATCAGCATTAATGGTTACGATGTTGTTATCAACGGTTGCCGTAGGATTGGCAATGCCTGATAGGCTGAAAAAACCATGGTGAGTGAGGTTTACCAATGTTGTTTTGTCTGTTGTAGCGTGGTAAGTAATGATGAATTCATTTTGATTACTTAAAGTGTACGTTACGTGAATATCCAAATTTCCCGGAAATCCTTCTTCGCCATCAGCAGATAAATAATGCAATTTCAAACTTTGTGGAGTTTCCTGTTCTGCATCCCAAATGCGGGTATGAAATCCGGTAGGACCGCCATGCAGCGAGTTGGGACCATTGTTGATAGTCAGTGAATATTCTTTCCCTTCTAAAATGAATTTGCCTCCTGCTATACGGTTTCCGTAACGACCGATAAGAGTACTGAGGAAAGGTTCGTGGCTATTGATTACATGGGTTATACTATCATGTCCTTGAATGACATTGGCATATTTACCGTTTTTGTCCGGAACCATAATAGCTAATACTGCTCCACCATAGTTGGTAACAGCTATTTCAGCTCCGTTTTCATTTTTCAGAATGAAGAGGTCTGTTTGTTTCCCGTTCACTGTTGTCTGAAAATTCGGCCCGTTTCAGGCCACATAAATTCTCATCGGAAGTAGATGTGTTTATCATGTTATTGAAAATCTTTTTATTGTATGTATAAAACTAATGCAAATAAAAAGATTTTCTTCGGTATTCCCAAACTTTTTCTATAAAAGTGAACGGACTAAACGTGAAATTTTAATAAATCCGCAACGATAAAGCTGCTTCCTCCAACAAAAATAAAGTCATTTTTGTTAGCTTTTTCTTTAGCGGCTGCTACAGCGGTTTCTACATCAGGATAAGCATCTCCGTGCAGCCTGGATTGCATCGCTAAGCTTTGTAATTCTTTTTCGGATAAAGCGCGTTTTACACTGGCTTTGGTAAAATAATATGTGGCATTTTTAGGAAGCATGGACAATACTCCACTGATATCCTTGTCGTTTACCATACCTATTACAATGTGTAATCGTTCATATTTCTGATGTTTTAATTGTTCTATGATATACGAAATTCCTCCTACATTATGTCCTGTATCACATATTAAAGTCGGTTCACTTTCTAATTTTTGCCATCTTCCCATCAGGCCGGTGAGTTCACATACTTGTGAGAACCCTTTACGTATATTACTTCGGTAAGCTGATAACCTGCTTGTTTTAATAGGCGGATGGCAGATAAAAGCGTATTGGTGTTTTTAAGTTGGCAAAGTCCTTCCAGCTCGCCTTCCAGATTGAGGTAGTCGGTTGTTTGATATATTCGTTTACCTTTTTCATTTATACTGGAGGAGTGTAATAACTGTTCTTCTTCTGCAAAGTAGATAGGAGCGTTTACTTCTTTAGCACGAGTTGTAAATATAGGTTTGGTTTCAGGTGTGGTTTCACCAATAACTACCGGAGTCTTTTCTTTGATGATTCCGGCCTTCTCTGTGGCTATTTTGGCTAATGTATTACCTAAAAATTGTATATGGTCGAAACTGATATTAGTTATGACACATAGATCCGGACGGATGATATTTGTACAATCTATTCGTCCTCCCAGGCCGACTTCTATAATGCTACATCTATTTGGCTCTGGGAAAAATAGTGGAAAGCCATTGCGGTAGTCAGTTCAAAGAAAGAAGGATGCAGAGGTTCAAAAAAGACACGGTGTTTTTCTACAAAGTCTATGACATATTCTTTGGATACAGGAATTCCGTTGACACGTATTCGTTCACGAAAATCTATCAGATGTGGAGAAGTGTAAGTCCTGTCTTGTATCCGGCTGATTGTAAAATGGCGGCTAAAGTATGTGAACAAGAGCCTTTTCCATTGGTCCCGGCTATATGAATGGTTCGGAATTGGCGATGAGGATGGTTGAAATACTCGTCTAAAAGATAAGTATTCTCTAATCCTGCTTTGTATGCATCTTTTCCTATATGTTGGAATAATGGGGCACTATTATATAAATAATCCAATGTTTCTTCGTAATTCATGGCAAATGTTTTTATTTACCGCAAAGTGTCACAAAAGAATGCCAGGCAGATATAAAACCTAGTATTCTTTCTGTGACACTTTGTAGTATAAAAATTAATCGAAGAAGTTTTTGAACTTCTTGAATATTTTTTCTTTAATGCTTGTATTCGGTTTGAAGTTATCCGATTCTTGCATTTTCTCTAGTGCTTGTTTTCATCTTTATTCAATGTTTCTGGAATATATACGCTTACATTGACTAATAAATCACCTGTACCGTTACTGTAACCATAACTATTGACGTTGGGCAATCCTTTACCTCTTAGGCGTAAGACCTTACCTGGTTGGGTGCCTGGTTCAATTTTTACTTTTACTTTGCTATCAATAGTTTGGTATTTCTACAGTGCCTCCTAAAGCAGCAGTCGGAACGCTTAGTAACAGATTGTAAATCAAATCATTTTCATCGCGTATTAGGTCTGGATGGGATTCTTCTTCTATGACAACAAGTAAATCACCGGGAACACCGTTATGTTTGCCCGCATTTCCTTTTCCATTGACAGAAAGTTGCATTCCTTCAGCCACACCGGCAGGAATTTTCACTTCCACGACTTCTTCTCCGTATACAATACCTTCTCCTGCACAAGCTTTACATTTGTTCTTAATGATTTTCCCTTCTCCGTTACATTGTGGACATACGCTTTGTGATTGTACCATTCCAAAAATGCTTTGTTGGGTGCGGGTGATACTTCCTGTTCCATGACAAGTGGGACACGTTTCCGTTCCTCCTTCTCCTTCGGCTCCTGAACCATGGCAATGGTCACATGTTACGTACTTTTTCAGTTTGAATTTCTTTTCTACTCCCGTAGAAATTTCTTTTAAGTTCAGTTTTACTTTTACACGGAGGTCTGAACCACGGAACTTGCGTTGTGCGGAACGTCCGCCACCGCCGAAACCTCCAAAGCCTCCGAAACCTCCTCCATGTCCACCGAAGATGTCACCGAACATAGAGAAAATGTCATCCATGGACATACCTTGTCCGAATCCTTCAAAACCGCCACCGGCGGCTCCACTCATTCCTGCATGTCCAAATTGATCGTAACGGGCGCGTTTATCCGGGTTGCTCAACACATCATAAGCTTCGGCTGCTTCCTTGAATTTTTCTTCCGCTTCTTTATCCCCCGGATTCTTGTCCGGATGATATTGTATTGCTTTTTTGCGGTATGCTTTTTTTATAACATCAAGGGTGGCTGTTTTGTCCACCTCCAGAACTTCGTAATAGTCTCTTTTTGCCATGTCGTTTTATGATACTGTTTTATTGAGCCACAACTACTTTGGCGTGGCGTATTACTTTGTCATTCAGCTTATAACCGGTTTGTACACAGTCCAATATTTTCCCTTTCTTCTCTTCAGAAGGAGCTGGAACTAATGCAATTGCTTCGTGATAATCGGTATCAAAGTTCTCACCGTCAGTCTCTATTTTCTGAAGTCCTTCCTGGTTCAATACTTTCAGGAATTTGTTGTAGATCAACTCAATTCCTTCACGCATTGCTTTTACATCATCCGAAGTTTCTGAAGTTTTTACAGCACGCTCCAAGTCGTCCAAAATAGGGAGAATGGCAGTAATGGCCTTTTCTCCACCATTCTTAATCAATTCGGCCTTCTCTTTCATGGTGCGTTTACGGTAATTGTCAAATTCGGCTGAAAGACGCAGGTATTTGTCATGCTGCTCTTCTATTGTTTTCTGAGCTTCCGCCAATTCCTTATTCACCTTCTCTTCAGCGTTCAGTTCTTCTGTTGCTTCTTTCTGAGTTTCTTCATCAATGGCAGCTTCTGCCGCTTCCTGATTTTTCAAAACTTCCTCGTCTTGAGGTTGGTTCTTCTCTGTTGGGTTCATATTCTTATTAAACTTTTTGTTTTTCTTATTTTTACTCATAACAGTCAGGTCTTTTAGGTTAATTTACTGCTAACAAATTTCGTGCCTAGTTGTTTCCTTAGAGTGATAATTTTGCAAAAGTACGGAATTTCTGCCACACTGGCATACTTTTCTGAATTAAAATACCTACCTTTGCAATTTCAAAATAGAATAATTATATAAATAAGGTATATTAGGATGATTACAGTTTCGAACTTGGCCATTCAATTTGGTAAAAGAGTGTTGTATAATGACGTAAATATGAAGTTCACCAATGGTAATATTTACGGGGTTATCGGTGCGAACGGCGCCGGAAAATCTACTTTCTTGAAAGCAATTTCAGGTGAGCTGGAACCGACTAAGGTTCAGTGGTATTAGGACCGGGAGAACGTCTGTCTGTATTGAGCCAGGATCACTTTAAGTGGGATGAATATACAGTCATGGATACGGTTATGATGGGACATACTGTGTTGTGGAACATTATGAAACGGCGTGAAGAACTGTATGCGAAAACTGATTTTACAGATGAAGATGGCTTG
>ENA-OQIM01000797-OQIM01000797.1-human-gut-metagenome-genome-assembly--contig:-NODE-797-length-11632-cov-1.247371_pt1 | contig 11632 bp, 19 predicted proteins | sample MGYA00242579_ERZ504744 | MGnify/ENA primary metagenome ERZ504744 (study PRJEB26092, sample SAMD00036441) | human gut metagenome | host: Homo sapiens | study: EMG produced TPA metagenomics assembly of...
ATCCCTTTCTACTATTTATAGTGAAAAATATCAAACTCGTATACATAATCAAATTAATAAACAAAAGAAATTAAATAATTATACTTTTCAACATCCTTTATTAATAAGGAATCCATATGGAACAAATACAACAGCTGTTTATATGTATTTTAAAACCACAGAAGAATTACAAGCAAGTTACACAATTCATTGTAATAATTACGCTGATTTTTCACAAACTTTGAATTCTAATACATTAAGCGGTTATACAACAGAACATGAATATCTCTTAATTGGAGCAATTCCTAATCAAACAAATACGATTACAGTTACTCTAACAAATAAACAAGGTAAAGTTGTTGATACCTTATCATGATCATATAATGCCCTTTCATTACAAGGCGATGATCAATATCTTACAGTAGAATGTGATGATTCAAATACATCATCCTTATCTAACGGTCTTTATACTGTTCTTGAGAAACGTACGTCATGAAGATAGTAGAAGAACAAGTTATATGAGACTTTATGATAATTACGGCATCATTCATAGTGAAATTCCTATCGTTTCTTATAGAAGTCACCGTATTCTTTTTGAAAACAACACCATGTACTTTAGTATTTCTAGTACAAAAATAGTCGGTATGGAACAAACTGGTTATGTTTCTAAAATTTATGATACAGGTAATTATAAATTACATCTTTGATAGCAACAATAATATTCTTGTTCTTGCAAGTGAAAAAGAGGCAAAAACAAGTGAAGATAAAATTATTATGATTGAAAAAGATTCTGGTAACATAACAGAACTTGTAGATCTTATTGATTTATTACCTGATTATTATTCAACAACTTCATTACCTGATGGTGCAGAAGATCTTGATTGGATGCATATCAATTCACTGTCTCTTGTTGATAAAACAAGTTTAATTATTAGTTCAAGAGAAACATCCACAATTATTAAATTAGATAATATCTATTCAAATCCAACAATTGATTACATGATTGGTTCTGATAACTTTGGCAAGAAAGTGGATATGATTCCTTACTCTTAAATAAAACAAGTGATTTTTCAATGCAAGCCGGTCAACATTGTGTCACCTATGTAGAAGATAACTCCCTACCTCAAGGTCAATATTATCTCTATCTTTATAATAATACCTTGCGGTAAGTACAACACACCCTGATTATGATTGGAAAAGTGATTCAAATTATTCAAATGCTTACTACAACTTAAAGAAGGAACATCTTATTACTATAAATATTAGTAGATGAAAATAATCGTACTGTTGAACTTGTAAGTAGTATTCCTGTTGCTTATTCAGGATATGTAAGTAGTGTTCAAGAATTAGATGGAAATGTAATTATCGATAGTGGTATCGCAATGTCTTGGAGTGAATACAGTCAGGATGGAACTTTATTAAAAACATTTAAAACGACAGGTGGTAAATTCGTTTACCGCGTCTTTAAATATGATTATCTAGATTATTGGTTTCAATAATTAAAAAAGGTGTAGTTTGTGCTACGCCTTTTATATTCCACTTTTATAAAGAACATATTGTACAAGATTTAAAAAGAATACTTGTAACTCATTCATACTTTTATCAAAGCTTTTTTGATTTATATTGTAGTTAAAATAAAAATGATTATCTTTAGGAGCAACTCCTATAAACCCAATTTTAGGCTTTATTTTCACATCTAAATAGTTAGCATTTTGATAAAAAACAGATCTATTTGTACAAAAATCATCATATGTTTCATGTAAACTTACAATAATAACCAAATCATCTTCTTTCAAGTGAAACTGATCAATAATTTCTTCTTCACTTCCAAGATAAACCGGTATCTCACAAGGATATCCTAAATATGTCAACGCTTTTTGACATAGTAACAATGCAAACCTATTTCCATCGCCTAATATAACAATTCTTTTACATACCATGATTTTTTTAAAAATTTGTGTTTGTATGTGAGGAAAATTATTTTTAATAACCTTTTTCATCTTTTTCATATCTACTTCCGCATGCATATATTCTTCGTACATAACATTTTTTAAAATAAGAAAACTTATTAATATTAATATTTTTTAAATATCTGACCATTGAAGTCTTAGACACACCCACTTCTTCTATAAATCTATTTAATGTATAATCCTTAATATTACCTTTTAATTCCATTATTTTTTACTAATTAAATATTCCACACTCTCTTTTGAACTACTATTTTGTATCATCATTATTTTTCCTATAATCATATTTTCATTCCTTTATATATAATTCATAGTATCTCGTTTTAATTAAATCAAATAGAAATAAAAAACATAATGCATTTCATAATAATCATTATCCGTATCCATAGAAAAGCTGAAATCAATATATTCACTATTTATTTGAGATTTACTAAAAGTATCTTTGTATTCTTTGTATCTAAAACAACTTCTTGAAATTTTGCATCACAACAGCCTAATAATCTTCCTGTTGCTGTAAAAAGACCAATAAGATCATTATTTTTTGGTACTAAAATTTTTCCATTATTTACTGAACTTAACAAAACCGTTTTATCAAATATTTTCATATCTACTTGAAAATCAAATAATAAATTTAAAAGTGTTAGTGACCCATAAGCTATAAATCTTTCATGTTCATTTATTTGTTTACAAATTTTATCTATTTCATCCATATTAATTAGATGATGTCTTAATTGACTCATAATTTGAATAATTTTATTTTTTTTCAAAACTTTCATATCTATCTCTGATTTGTTTTAGTCTTACTATTCTTTCAAAAATAACCTCATCTTTAAACGCTGTATAATTTTTATATCCCAGTTGATTAAGATATGTTTAAATTTAAGTTTTGATATATTTAAAATTGTTAAAATGTCTTCTAATGTATAGGTTGGTATTTTATTATAGTGTTCAAATATTTTTCTAGATATATATGTATCAATATTATCAAATTCTATATTATTAGATGCTTTTAAAATTATATTCTATTTTTAAATTTGTTTTGCTCACAATAAACACCCTCCTACAACAAAAATATTATAATATAAAAAGCGGAAAAATTGAAACCATTTTCCGCCTTACTTAATTATTATCTAATTACCTTTTTAGTAGCTGTATAGGCACCTACTGCTAACAACATGATAATAGCATATGAACCAATCATTGTATTATCTCCAGTTTTAACACTTTGTTCAACTTTATTATTAACTGTTGATTCCTTTTTATCATCTACTTTTTCTTCTGATTTTGACACTGTTTCCACTTTAGATTGTTTGAACAACCAATTCATTGGACTACCATCAGTATTATCATTAAGAACTTTTACCCATGACCAATGCAATAATGTACCTCCCATACCATTGCTGATTCCTACAGCTTTCATTTCATCATCTGACCATATAGATAATTTATTATTTTTATCTCCCATATTTTCCATAGCTTTGTACATAGCTTTTGAACTATCTACATTGCATGTTGGATCATTTTCAGCATGCGTATAATAAATTGGAACATCTAATAATTTTTGAGTATCAATTTTTTTAGAAACCATCGATTGTGTACTTTCATCCCAAGTATATACATTTCCTTGGAATGCTTCTTCAAAATTCGAAACAATTGTATCAAAAGGATCTTTTTCTCTACCTAATGCTGCAAATGTTTGATTATGTACAGGAACAATTGGATCCATTGAGCAACAAGCTATAGCTCCAGCAAATATTTCAGGATATTGCATTAAAAATCTCATTGTTGCTCCTCCTCCACTAGAAGCACCTGCAACATATACTTGATTTTATTCACATTTCCATCATTAATTAGATTTTTAATCACTTGTGCTTGTAACGCATTGTTTTGGTCAATTAATTTTTTCTTATCTTCATTTTCTGCAGCACCATAGCTATAATTTTCATTTCCAACTTGCATTTGTAATACTGCAACATCATAACCAGCATCTACCCAACCAGTTAATCCTTTATTCGCTACAAGAGTATCTTCTAAATTACCATTGTATTCTCCACCACCATGATTCCATACAACAAGTGGTACATTTTTCTTAACTGATCCATCCGCATTTTTTGGTAAATACAACGCATATTCACGTGTTAATCCAGCATAAGTAAATGTCTTTCTTTCTGTATCATCTAAGACTTTAGTTTTAACTGTTGTTACATCACTTGCCTTAAAAGATAATGCATCATTAGTTAAACATTTAACTTCCCAATCCAATCTTTGAAATGACCAATCTGTTTTATAGATTCCAGCATAACAAAATGGATTCACTGTCATTTCTAACTTATTTCCTGATACACTTAATTCAATCCCATCATCTTGATAAGCTTCTGCCCAAGATCCTGTATTTACATCAAATGGAACAGTGCTTGAATTATTAATAATATCAAAATCTGCTGCTGTTAAATTTTGTATAATACTTTCATCACTTACCTCAATTTCAAATGAAGATACTTCTCTTTGTCCATCTCCAACTTGTGTGTTTGCAACAATAGAACTAACTGTTGGACTATTAGCATAAACAGGCATACAAAGCATCGATAACGATAACGCTGCGCCTAAAGATGCTGCTATTATTTTTTTACTTTTCATATTCTTTTCCTCCCTTTCGCACTTTCATACTATCACCTCCGCTTACTGTAAGCGATTACAATATTGTATCTATTGTTTCTTGTTTTTTTACTACTATATTAATATTATGTGTTTGGTATTTTTTTATGGTACATTTTAAATCCTATTTTTACTATTATTTTTAGTTATAGCAGATTGCTATTTAGGTATTGTACTTTTATAATATTATCGATTAAAGTAAACTTGGGGGGAGATTTATCATGAAAAAAATACTCTATTTAATGAGACATGGACAGACTTTGTTCAATCTACAACATAAAATACAAGGTTGGTGTGATGCACCTCTTACACCTTTAGGAATTAAGCAAGCACAAATGGCAAAAGAATACTTACAAATATTACTCTTGATCACGCTTATGCTTCTACTTCTGAAAGAGCATCGGATACTTAGAAATCATTACAGATATGCCTTATACAAGATTAAAAGGTTTAAAAGAATGGAATTTTGGTGCTTTTGAAGGAAAGGATGAATGTTTAAATCCTAAACTACCTTATGGGGATTTCTTTAAACAATTCGGTGGTGAAGGTGAACTTGAACTTAGAGAACGTATGAATAAAACATTAACTGAAATCATGGGTAAGAATGATCATCAAGTTGTTTTAGCAGTTTCTCACGGTGCAGCTTGCGCCCAATTCTATCGTGCATGGGAAGACCATGCAAAAGTAAAGAAAACGGAAAGATTTTATAATTGTTGTATTCAAAAATATGAATATGAAAATGGCATCTTTACTCTTGTTGAAATTTTTAATCGTAACATTACAGAATAGGAGAGAAATATGGATTCGACAAAACGTAAATCATTTAATGCAAATGTTGATTTGATTCATGGACCAATCTTTAAATCACTCATCATCTTTGCATTACCACTATTTATATCAAATATCTTCCAACAACTTTATAATACTGTTGATACGATGATTGTTGGAAACTTTTAGGAGACGCTTCTTTAGCAGCCATTGGATCATGTACCTCTATTTATGACTTGCTTGTAGGTTTTGCCTTAGGTATTGGAAATGGTCTTGCTATTGTTACTGCAAGAAGTTTTGGCTCTAAAGATGAAAAATTATTGAAGAAATCAGTTGCTAGTTCTTTAGTCATTGGTATTGTTGTTTCAATTGGACTAACACTTATTGGTTTAATTTTCTTACAACCACTTCTTCATTTATTAAATACGCCTACAAACATTATTGATGAAGCTTATAGTTATATTTTCTTTATTGTTTTATTTATTATTGTTATGTTTGCTTATAACTTATGTGCTGGATTAATGAGAGCCATTGGTAACAGTGTCATGCCTCTTGTTTTCTTAGTTGTTTCATCTGTTTTAAATATTATTTTAGATTTAGTTTTTATTACTCAATTAAATATGGGAGTTCAAGGAGCTGCAGTCGCAACTGTTATTTCTCAAGGAACTTCCGTTATTTTGTGTATCATTTATATGTTTAAAAAGACACCTTTGTTACTTCCTAAAAAAGAACATTTTGAAGTTGATAAAGATCTTTATAAAGAATTATTAGGACAAGGGTTCTCAATGGGATTTATGAGTTGTATTGTTTCTGCTGGTTCTGTCATCTTACAATATGGTATTAATAACTTAGGTTATTTAATTATTGCTGGACATACTGCTGCAAGAAAACTTTATATGTTCTTTAATATGCCTTTTACAGCGATGGCTCTTGCTATTTCAACTTTTGTTTCTCAAAATAAAGGGGCTAATCAAAAAAATAGAATTAAAAAAGCACTTCGTTATGCTTATATCTATGACATTATTGGTGCAGCTATTGTAACTTGTATTATCTTATTATTTGGTTCTTCTTTAGTGAAATTAATATCTGGTTCAAGTAAAGAAGTTGTTTTACATAATGGGACACTTTATCTTACAATTGTTGGACCTTTCTATGCCGTGCTTGGAATATTGATGCAAACACGTTATGCACTTCAAGGAATTGGTCAAAAACTTCTTCCTTTAATTTCAAGTGTGATTGAATTCTTTGGAAAGATTATCTTTGTTATCTTCTTAATTCCACGTTTTCAATATATGGCTGTTATCTTCTGTGAACCGGTTATCTGGTGTGTAATGACAGTTCAACTTGTTTATTCTTTCTATCATAATCCTTATATTAAAAATAATTAAAAAAAAATTGGACGGTGCCAAAGCATCGTCCTTTTATTATATTAAATTTCTTCACCGTTAGATTCACAAACTTTTTTTATACCAATAGAATGAATCTTTTTTGCTTCTAGAGAAATCTCCAGTTCCATCATCATGTCTATCTACATAAATGAATCCATAACGTTTTGCATATTGTCCTGTTCCAGCTGATACTAAATCAATTGGTCCCCAAGTAGTATATCCAATTAATGGTACACCATCTTCAATAGATTCTTTCATTGCATGGATATGTCCTTTGAAGTATCTATACGATAATCATCATGAATTGATCCATCTTCTTCTACTGTATCAAATGCTCCAAAACCATTTTCTACAATCATTAATGGAGTATGTGGATAACGATCATGTAATAAGTTTAATGTATATCTTAAACCATCTGGATCGATTTGCCATCCCCAGTCAGATGCTTTTAAGTATGGGTTTTTAGCACCTTTTGACATATTACCTGCAGTAGTTTCAGCATTTTCATCAACAGTTACACAATTTGACATGTAATATGAGAATGTATAGAAATCAACTGTACCTTCTTTAATAATCTTCTTATCTTCTTCTGTAATATAAGAAGTATCAATATTATGTTCTTTAAAATATCTAAAGATAAATGATGGATATTCACCACGTACTTGAACATCTCCACAGAAGTTATTTTTAAAGTTATCTTCATCAAAAGCAGCTAAGATATCTTTAGGATTTGGTGTAAGTGGATATAAAGTTGTATGAGCAATCATATTACCAATCATGAAATCAGGATTGATTTTATGACCTTCAATAACAGTTTTAGCACTTGCTACAAATTCATTGTGTAATGCTTCAAACATAATTTGTTCATTTGATTTTAATTCATTTAATGGAATTCTATGATCTGCATTAACATCTTCTGGATCCATTAATCCAAGTCCATAAAGGTTACCAATTCCACCTTCACCCATACATGCAATATTAATTTCGTTGAATGTTAACCAATATTTAACTTTATCTTTGTAACGTTTCATACATGTTGTAGCGTATTTCACAAACATATCGATTACTCTACGATCAGAGAAACCATTGTATTTTGTAACAATATTCCATGGAATTCATAATGACATAAAGTAACTAATGGTTCCATACCATGTTTATGACATTCATCAAATACTTTGTCATAGAAAGCTAACCCCGCTTCATTAGGTTCTTCATCATCACCATTTGGGAAAATACGTCCCCAGTTGATAGATAATCTAAATACTTTCCATCCCATTTCAGCAAATAAAGCAATGTCTTCTTTATAATGATGATAGAAATCTACCGCTTCATGACTAGGATAAAAAGCTTCTGGATCTGTTTTTGGTAAGAATGTTCTTGGTGTATTAACATCTCCACCTAATAACATATCTGGTACCGATAAACCTTTACCATCTTCTAAATATGCTCCTTCACATTGGTTAGCAGCAACAGCGCCACCCCATAAAAATCCTTTAGGAAAACCCATTTTCATTACCTCCTTGTTTTCTCTACAAACATTATATAGGAAAACTATTGAAATTGCTTTCATAATATGAAAAAACTATTCAACATTTTCCCACCAATGTTCTTGATAAGTTTCTATATGACTATAATCGACAATTTCCCCAATCTTTGGTGTCGCCACATTTAAGTTTTCTTTTTGTGATCTTGTGGTAATTTGTTTAATTGGATCATCCCAAGCATGATTACAAATACAAAAAGCACCCCAATGAACAGGAACTGTCCATTTAGCATGTAGGTCTTTCATTGCTTGAATACCATCTTTTGGTAACATATGAATGTTAGACCAGGACTTATCATATTGTCCATCTTCAATCATTAATAAATCAATGTCACCAAAATTTTTCATAAACTTCCTTGAATGATTTCCATAACCGGTATCCCCCGTAAAATAAGTTGTATATTTATTATTTTTAAAAACATAGCTACTCCATAATGTTGTATTATTTTTCCAAGGAACACGCCCAGTAAAATGTCTTCCTGGTGTTGAGATAATTGTTAGTCCGTCTATTTTTACTTCATCCCACCAATTCATGACATGAATCTTATTTTCATCAATTCCCCAACGAAGTAAATGTTTTTCTACTCCTAAAGGAACACAATACTCTTTGACTTTTTTATCTATTTGTTTAATTGTTTGATAATCTAAATGATCATAGTGATCATGAGAAATGGCAAGAACATCAATACTTGGCACATTTTCTATATCTATTGGTAATTTAGTAAAACGTTTTGGTCCAATAAAAGGTATCGGTGATGTATAATTTGAAAATACAGGATCCATTAATACGTTCTTTCCTTCTATTTGAAGTAATGAACTTGAATGTCCAAACCAAATCCATTTAAGTTCATCCATCTTTGCTTTTTCTATTTTCTTTAACTGATGAACAGGTATTTCGCCTTTAGGAACCTTTTCTTCATTTTTATATTCACTCTTTTGTCCTGTCATTAATTGAATTTCAGGATTTCCATGAAATATTCCCTTTTTATATAAAGAATTTCTTGCTTTATATTCTTTTTGGTCATTCTCTGTCACACGCCCACCTAAACTCGGCCAAAATTTAATAAACAACAAACCAACAATACCAATACTTACAATCACAATACTTATGATTTTTAATATCTTCTTAATCATTTTTATTTCATTAAAAGTGCTACTTGAACACTTCCTTTTCCTAACACTTCTTTCAAATGTGTTGTATCTTTAATATGACCTAACTTAGTAAAATCCCAAGTATTTTGATTGTAGTAAAGACATAATTTATTACCTAAATATAAAATAAGATCTCCTTCTTTTGTCGTAATGGTTTCATCATTACGTGGAAGTGTTATTCCTAAATTTCCTTCTTTTTCAAAGTTTCCATAATCATCTAAAGAAAGTGTCCTTTTTTCTTTAGAAACATATTCTTTTAAAGCTTTAGCACTTGTATTATTTTCTAATTCAACTTCAAATGTATAACCGTTAACTTCTAATAACATCGCTTCACTCTCCTCCTTTTTATTTTTTGATGAATCGGTTTATTTATAAAAAGACATAAACCAACAATTACTAAAACAAGTAAATATACTTTTTCATTATTGAATTGCTTTTCCCATTTCATAAGCCTTTTTTAAAGCAGGATGGTCTTTAATCGTATTTGGTCCATCAACTCCACCTGCAAAAACACTTCCAACAAAATGAGATTTAGGATAACATGCGACCCATCCTTTTAACCCATTGATGACACGACGATCAACACCTTCTTCATTTTCAGCAGCCGTCGAAAGTAAATAAACATCTCTAAATTGATAATCTGTTTCATAAAGTGAATTTGCACGATCAATCATAACTTTCATTTGTCCTGATATTTCATAATAATAAATAGGTGTTGCCCATACAATAACATCTGCCTGTTTGATTTGCTCAGTAATACTATTGGCATCATCTTTGATGACACACTCACCTAATTTTAAACAAGCAAGACATCCTTTACAAAAGGTAATATTTTTATCTTTTAAACTTATTTCTTCAACACTATTTCCACTTTCTTTTGCTCCTTGAATAAAAGCATCAGCAAGTTGATCAGAATTACTATTTAATCTTAAACTTGTTTTAATAACACATATTTTTTTTAGCCATCTTCTTTTCCTCCATTTGAATATAATTATATTTTATGTTAAATTAATAGTACAACCTAAACTTAACTTTAGGTCAAGAGGAGGAATGAATATGTATTCTATTGGTGAAATATCAAAAATGTTTGATTTACCGATTTCTACATTACGTTACTATGATAAAGAAGGATTATTTCCTCATTTAAAAAGAGTGAATGGGGTAAGACAATTTAGTGAAAATGAAATAGAAACCTTACGTGTAATTGATTGTTTAAAAGATCGGGTTTAGAAATCAAAGATATTAAAGAATATATGAACCTATGTTCTTTAGGAAATTCTACTTTAAAACAAAGAAAAGAAATCTTTGTTAAACAAAAAAAAGAAGTATTACAAGAAATGGAAAAACTTCAAAAAAGTACTTTCAATGCTTAATTATAAATGTTGGTATTATGATCAAGCCATTGAAAAAGAAGATGAAGGTTATGTTCAAGCTCTTTCTTTTGAACAACTTCCACCACAAATTCAACAATACTATCAACATAGTCATGAGGATTGTTAGAGATGAAAAAGAAAAATATTAATAACACTATCCATCATTTTAATTCTTTGTGTGGGTTGTTTTGGCATCTATGTCAATGATTATTATCATGCACAAGATGATGCCCTAAGAGATCTTAAAATCATAAAAATGTTAAAAAAGTAAATTCAAATCTTATTGCATTAACTCCTGAAAAGAAAAGTGATGTAGGTATTATCTTTTATCCAGGAGCTAAAGTAGAAAATACAGCTTATTTACCTTTATTAAAACATTTAACAAGCAACAGCTATAACTGTTACTTATTAAAGATGCCTTTTAATATGGCCATCTTTAATAAAAATGCGGCTAATAAAATTATTGAGCAATATCCAAATATAAAACATTGGTACATATGTGGTCATTCAATGGGTGGAGCCATGGCTTCTTCCTATGTTTCTAAAAATAAAGATAAAGTAGATGGTTTAATTCTATTAGGTTCTTATATTTATGGAGATGTATCAGATAAAGATGCACTTACTATTTATGGTTCTTTAAATACAAGTGTTAAAAAAGAAAAATTGATTATAAAAGAAATATCGTTGTCATCAAAGGTGGAAATCATGCAAACTTTGGTAACTATGGTCATCAAAAAGGTGATGCTAAAGCAACTATTTCACGTAAAGAGCAACAAAATCAAACTGTAAAAGCTATCAATAATTTCA
>ENA-OQIM01000798-OQIM01000798.1-human-gut-metagenome-genome-assembly--contig:-NODE-798-length-11628-cov-1.836623_pt1 | contig 11628 bp, 20 predicted proteins | sample MGYA00242579_ERZ504744 | MGnify/ENA primary metagenome ERZ504744 (study PRJEB26092, sample SAMD00036441) | human gut metagenome | host: Homo sapiens | study: EMG produced TPA metagenomics assembly of...
ATCGTTGGCTGGAACTGCGCAATCAGTTTCTCAATCTGCATCCGTGAAAATACATCAATATAATTCAGCGTTCATCCCACAGATAGAGATACGCAGGTGTTAAAAGGCTGGCAGCAATCAATACTTTTTTTCTTCTGTCCCTCGGAAAATTCCTCCATGTTTTTTACAAACTGTTCTCTGTCCAGATCCAGGCTGCGCAACATGGAAAGGAGCATTGGCTCATCAATTTCCTGCTTTTTGGCAAATTCTTTCAGCGTTCCGGACAGATGCGAGGTATCCTGGTTGATATAGGAAATAACGAGATTTGAGGCAATCGAACAGGTACCCGTTGCCATTATATTTTCGCCGGAAAGATTTTCGCATCCGGACATCGTAATTTTCCGCTTTTCGATTCCGCCATTGGAAGAATTTTGCAGGTTCTGCGTCAGAATATACTTGATCAGGCTGGATTTTCCACAGCCATTTTTCCTTTCAGAAAAACACGGTCTCCTTGTTTCAGTTCAAAATTCAATCCGGTGATCACATGTTCTTTTCCATCCCGATATTTTAAGGAAAAATCCCTGCATTCGATCAGCCGTTCTTTGTAATGGGAAAGCGGCATAATCTTTAAATCTTTTACCGTTTCGATATCTTTTAACAGCCCTTCCTTTTTCTCGATCTCCCGGTCCATTCTCTCCTCGTACGCTTTGACGCGCGACTGCATTTTCTTCGTCTTTGCTCCGATATACGATCGTGTCGATATCGATCTGTCATGTTCTTTGGCTGGATCATACCCAATCTTGGTATTTTCATTTTTTTCTGCCCAGCGCGAAGAACGGTCGCGGCTGCCTTTAGTTTTCCAATTTCTTTTACATGTTTTTCATGTTCCATTCTGGCGAAGTTGTCTGCTTTTTCCTTATTTTCCCACCAGCTGGAAAAAATTGCCGCTCTGCACTTCGATCGAGGCCCGGTTTAAAACCAGCACATGATCGATACAGGCGTCCAGCAGATCCCTGTCGTGGGATACCAGAATAAATCCTTTTTTTGACGCCAGATATTTTTTGATAATCTCTCTGGCGTCCTGATCCAAATGGTTGGTGGGTTCATCGATCAGCAGAAAATCATTTTCACCGGAAAAAAGGACTGCAAGCATGACCCTGGTCCGCTCCCCAAAGCTTAACGTACCAAATGGTCTGTACAAAAGTTCTGCGTCCATATCCACTTTTTCCAATTCACAAAGAACTCTCCAGCTCTCTACTCCCGCTTTCCAGTCTTCCATCAGCTCCGCTGCTGTCCGTTCCAGATCTTTTTGTTTCACCGGATACGGAAAATAATCGAAGACAACCGATCGGGTGATCGCTCCCTGGTATTCGTATTTTCCCAGGAGTAACTGAAGAAACGTTGTCTTTCCCTTTCCGTTTCTTCCCACAAAACCAAGCTTCCAGCTGGTGTCGATTGAAAACGATACATTTTCAAAGATTGTATCATAACTTCCTTCATACCCAAAGGTTAGATTACTGACATTGATCTGTGCCATAAAAACTCCCTTCTGCCTGTTTTTCTTTTTTCTCACGGCATAAAAAATTCTGCCTAGAGTATTTAAAAAGCGAGCCCGCTTTGCGTACGCAAAACAGACCCGCATCCTAAACAGACACAGCGTGCATGGCACTGGTGTCGGAACATAACGAATCGTCTAAGTATCTAATTTAAGCGTACACAAAATAACCCGTTTCAAACAGGTCTTACCAAAATACAATTGTGTTTTCCAGCTTAAATTATTTCAGATACATTCCCTCACCTTTACACGTTCATGTTCTTTCTTTTTTCTATTCATGCTTTAAAGCGTCTTCGAAAAGCATTTTTCAAATATGCTCTATGCATAGTTGGACAATATCACAGATTTGCTGATCTGTCAATGCCAAACTAATTTCTCAGCATCTTTCCATTTTACATAAAAATAGTACAAGACCTTCCAAAAATGCCAGATCTCTGGGCTGGAACATCCTTTTCCACTCAGAAAAAATCCCCATGCCGGATCAAATGCCCGGGTTCAGCTACCAGAAACTGCTCATCCCATTCTCCCGACACCAGTTTTTCCAGGATTCGGTTACTTCCCTGCACATAGTCCAACGCTGCATGAATCATATCTGCATTTTTCTGCGCCTGCTCCGCATACGCAAGTTCATAACAATCATTATACCCGGTATCAATGATATCCAGAAAATAATACTGGTCAAACCACATGTGGAACAACGTTTCTTCATCTAGTCCCTGAAATTCCTTGGATGCTTTCCGATAATCTTTCAATAGTGATAACACAGAAAATTTTTCGGGCTCATCCTCATAAAGATACAGATGCCCGCTCTCCTTGCGGTTGGGGATGTACCGGTCATCTGTGGCTAAAAGCAGGGACACACAATCATCTACTCTTGGAATCACAGTCCTTACCTGTGCCCGCACCTGGTCCCAAACTCCTCCGCAAAATCCCATGGCAGCCAGAATCGTATCCGGCTTCCTTTTTCTTTTTTCCAGTTCCTGCCAGATCACCGTTTTCATAGTCGCCGGCTCTACGTGATAGATCCGATCAATGACTATAATCGGATAATTGGTATGCATCTTCTCCTGTGCCCGTTTCACATAACGTTCCAGCGAACTGCAAGTCAAAATGACGGTTTCTTTTTCCATATTCGTGCTCCTCGTACAATATATAAAAAATTGATTTATCTGCGTCGTTTACCGTAAGTTTTTCTTTCTATGTTATACTACAATAGTTTTGATGTTGGGGGCAAAACCATAAATAACTTTGTCCTCTATTTCTATAAAGAGTTTTCTGAAATTCAATGCTGCTATCTTGGAACCGAAAAAGAACTTGCCCCGCTGTTTCCCACGAGGTATCTTTTCCAAGTGGTAATTCTTGCGTATATTCGATGGAACAGTTTCCACTCCATTACGCAGCCTTGTATAATTTTTGAATTCTTTGCTATTCATGTTCCGTTGGATTTTCGCACGTTCATGCGCTGCTTTGGATGTTACTATTTTTGCAACCTTCTTAAAGATCTTCGGCTTGCATTGATCCTGCTACGGACAGTTGGCACACTGCTCATGCAGAAAGGAAACGGCACACTGATTGCTTGGTTTCATATAAGAACAGCTTTTCGGTGCATGGCCGGCTGGACATCGGAGGACTTTTGTTCCCTCTTCGTTGAATTCAAAATCAGCAAGGATATCCGGAGCCGGTTTCCCCGTCAGACTTGTGGTAATCAGTTCTACGTTTTTATGAGCTGCAAGTTGTGTGTTTTCTGTTCCACTATATGCTCCATCCGTGACTATAACAGTCCGTTCTTCCTGGTTATCCATCTGCGCAAGGTGCTCCTGGATAAACTGACTGTCACTATGGTTGTTTTGCTCATACTGGTACTCTGTTACAACAGAACCATCGGCTCCAACGGATTCTTCAAGATTAGCAGCATATCCTCGATGCTCTTTTCCTGCTTTATTCCGGAATGTCGCTTCAGGGTCAGAAGGATTCTGCAGCATGGTTGATTTCATGCCGCCGTCTTCTTTCGTGCGGAGTCTTCGGTTTTCATTTTCAACAATGGTCTGTTCTGACAGGCATCTGACAAACAGATCATACTCTGTTGAATCATTGTAATCAGACTCACACAGGGCAAGAAGTTTATCCGCATCCGTTAAGAGTTGCTTCATGCGCTCATCTGCATCGGTACTGCGCTGATGATAAATCACTCTGTTAAAATCGTTAGGATCGATATAATGTTTTAAATCGTCAGACAGAACGGAACCATTGATTTTATTCACATACATCGCCAGCTTTACAATGCAGGTGTATATCAGTTCCATTCGGCTGAGCCTGCGGACGTTGGATCGATCATCATGGAATCCATACGTCTGACTTTACCGCTGATTCCCATCAGTTTTGCAATGGAAGCACTTAAATCTTTCACACAATCATGGTAAAGATCCTTGTTGTGAAGTGTTTCATAATCATAGCACCTCTTGCGGAAACGGCTTAAGGTCTTGTCACTCAAAGGCTGTTCTTCAAAACTTGTTGTGTGCAGTGCGTACTGAATTCGAAAATCCAGCATAAGATTTTCGACCATCTCGTCATCGGAATAATCAAAAAGCTCTTTGATAATGAGCGCACCAACAATCACGTTGACCGGAGTATTCGGTCTGGATGCCTTATCGCTGTATAAGACAGAAAAACGCTTTTCATCAATGGCAGGAAATATTTCATCGGCAAAGACTTTTGCCCAGGATTTTTCCAATGCTTTTTGTTCTCTGGCAGTTAATCCAGAAAAACTATCTGTAAATGACATTTGCTGGTAAGTATTTTCTTTGAATGACATAGAGATTGCCTTCTTTCCTACTAAGATATCTCTATTATACAGCAAGTAAACCATTTAGGCTTGTATTTACTACAAAATATATGAACTTTTCAAGGTACTATAGAGGGGCTTTTGACCCCAACATCATAGTTTTAAAATAATATAAAGCAAACGGATAAAAAATATTCTCCGTCATAAACTTCAAAAAGAGAGGGAAAAACTTATGATTTTTTATTTTACCGGAACTGGTAATTCGCTTTGGGCTGCAAAAGAAATTGGAAAAGAGCTGAATCAGCCTGTTGAGAATATTATAAAACAGAAAGCAATTTTTTCTGCAAAAACGATATAATCGGTTTTGTCTTTCCTACCTACATGAGCGATCTGCCATGGATTGTAAAAGAATTTTTATTGAAGTTAACGGTCAATCCTGACTGCTATACTTTTGTCGTCATGACTTCTAACAATGGAAAAAGCGGAAATTCTTTTGTCAGCCTAAGTCAGGCACTTTCCCGCAGCGGTGCAAACCTGTCGGCTGTCTTTGATCTGCAGATGCCAGGCAACTGTTTAATCAGCTCAGAGCAGGAAAATCTGGAACGACTGAAAAAAGCACCGGAACGGTTAAAATCTATCATATCTTTTATAAAAGAACAAAAAACAAACTTTACATCTGACGGAAGTCTGCCAAAAGAAGATTTTGTTACTGCATCGTATTTTTATGGAGGACATTCCTGTGCAGCCTGTTATGCCTGTCTTCACTGGTGTCCCAAGAATGCTACCCTGCTTAAAGTTCCATTTTTGAAACATCGTCCGCAGTATCATCATCCAGATGTAACGCTGGCGGAAATCAAAGAATAAGTCTGTAAACGGCGCCCCGGTCCTGCATCCAAATGATCTGCAGGGCCGGGGCGCTTTGCAATTTATGTGCGTGTAAGATGTTGGCTTTTTATTTTCGCTCCGTCTCGCATACGATGATATGTTTGCTCTTCTCATACCCGGGAACTTTCCGGTCCGTGATAAAAATCGGTTTTTCAAAGTCTGCGAAGGTAACGGAACTGATGCTGTTAAATTTGCTTGCGTCACAGAGGACGTAGCACTGGCGGCACTGCTCCATGGCGGTCTTTTTGATTACTGCTTCATTGACATCCGGCGTTGTGCAGCCGCTTCTTCTTGTGACACCGTTGGTGCCGAAAAAGCCTTTGGTGAAGTGGTATTCCTGAATCGTGCGGATTGCCTGGTTTCCGACGACGGCTTCTGTGGAGCTTTTGAGCTCGCCGCCTACCAGAATGACCTTAAACCGCGTGATGCCAGCCGCCGTGCGTGGTCAACGGCGTTTGTCACGAAAACGGCGGAGGTTGCCCGGATGAAATCGATCATATGCGCCGTTGTCGTTCCCGCGTCGAGAAAGACGAAATCGTCCGGCTCGATGAGGGATGCCGCATATTCTGCGATTTTCCGTTTGGCATCGCAGTTCAGCTCATTTTTCTGTGCAACGGTGTACTCGTGTGCCGTCACCTTCTGGCCGGCTTCCACGGCGCCGCCGAATACCTTTTCCAGCTTGCCCTCCTTGTCGAGCGCTGTGATATCGCGGCGTACCGTGGACTCCGATGTATCGAGAAGATCCCGGACTTCCGTCACGGTGATGCTTCCCTTTTCTTTTAACAGTTTCAAAATTATCTCATGTCTCTGCTGTGTTAACATTTCTTTCCTGCCTTATATTCTGCCACGTTTGTTTCCAGAATGATCTTGCGGAGCGGAAGGATGCTTCCCGGAGAAACGGAAAGTTCATCTACGCCCATCGCAAGGAACTCTTTTGTCAGCTCCTGGTCAGCGCCGAGTTCGCCGCAGATACCGGCCCAGATGCCGGCTTTGTGTGCATTCTCCACAACCATCTGAATCATGCGCAGGATCGCCGGGTGATGCGGATCAAAGAACGGATCCAGCTTTGTGTTCTGGCGGTCGATCGCGAGGGTGTACTGACTGAGGTCGTTCGTTCCGATACTGAAGAAATCAACCTCTTTTGCCAGCTCATCGCTGATGATGGCAGCCGCCGGGGTCTCGATCATGATACCCTGCTCTGGATTTCCGTACTCAATGCCCTGCTCAGCGAGAGAAGCTTTTACTTCCTCCACAATCGCTTTGATCTGGCGAACCTCGCCGACACTTGTGATCATTGGATACATAATGGCAATTTTTCCATATGCGCTTGCGCGGAACAGCGCGCGAAGCTGTGTCTTGAAGATCTCCGGCCGCGTCAGGCAGATGCGGATCGCACGGCAGCCAAGTGCCGGGTTCTCCTCTTTTTCCATCTCGAAATAATCGCACTGTTTATCGGCACCGATATCGAGGGTACGGATGATGACGCGTTTTCCCGCCATCGTCTCTGCTGCCTGTTTGTAGATACGGAACTGCTCCTCCTCTGTTGGATAGTGATCCTGCTCAAGATAGATAAACTCGCTTCGGAACAGGCCGATGCCGCCCGCGTCGTTCTGCATGACAGCCGCAAGGTCTTTGATGTTTCCAATATTAGCATACAGCAGAATTTTCTGTCCGTCCAGTGTAATATTTTCTTTTCCCTTTAAGGTGAGGAGCAGTTTTTTCTTTTCCTCCTCCTCGGTGCGACGCTTCTGCATGGCAGCAAGAGTCTCCTCGTCCGGATCAACATAGATGGTTCCATCGGATCCGTCCACGATGCCGAGCTTTCCGTCTACGCTCTCATCCAGCGGAAGCGGTGTTCCGACCAGTGCCGGAATCGCCATGGTTCTTGCAAGGATAGCGGTGTGGGAATTAAAGAACCGTGTACGGTAACAAAAGAAAGAACTTTGTCCTTATCCATCTGTACCGTCTCAGACGGCGCAAGGTCATCTGCCACGATGATCGCCGGTTCGTCGTTTAAGGATGCGTCGGTGTCGTCTCCGTTTAAGATGGAGATCAGACGCTCGGAAATATCCTTTACGTCTGCCGCGCGCTCTCTCATGTAATCATCGTCCATGGCAGAAAACATCTGCGCAAAGTTGTCGCCTCGTCGTTGCCATCGGCATACTCAGCGTTGACGCCCTGGCTCTTGATAATATTCTCGACGGACTCGTTGTAGCCGTCGTCCTCCATCATCATCTGATGTACCTCGAAGATCGCTGCATTGGCCTCGCCAACCTCTTTGCATGCTTTTTCATACAGAACGCCAAGCTGTGCGATTCCTTTTGCCTTTGCTTCCTCAAACCGTGCCATCTCCGCATCCGGATTTTCTACTTTCACACGTTTTACCTGACGCTCATTCTTTTTGTATACGCGGATCTTTCCGATCGCAGTGCCGGAAAATACGCTTTTTCCCTGATAAATCTGCATAAGTTTTCTCCACCTTTGTTCTCGATATCCGAATTTTCTGTCCAGACAGCCGGAGCGTGTTCAAAAAGGATTTCTTAGTTTCAGAAAGTTTTTCAAACACGCTCCTGCCGATTACTATATTGTAATTCTCCAGAGCCCCATCTCAATTCCGCTTACGCTCCATTTCGATGTGGCTTCTCGCCATATGGAATTCCAGAAAAAGCACTCATTCATGCAAGCATGATTCGCACTTTTTTCTTCCATTCCGCATGGCTCTGTAGAATTACAAGTTCTCTTTCATGAAATTGCTGATTGCTTCGTATGCAGCATCTTCATCTGCTCCATCGAAGGTCAGGGTAACTTCTTCGCCCTGTTTTACAGCCAGTCCCATGATGCCGAAGATGGCTTTGCAGTTCATGGCTTTTCCGTCTTTTGCGATCTTGATATCACAGGAAATTCTTTGACTGCTTTTACCAGCATTCCTGCCGGACGAGCGTGGATTCCTTCTGGATCTGTTACAACATACTTAAATTCTTTCATGATTTTTTCCTCCCATAGGATCTTTGATATTTTTATTTTACTTTGTTTTCTGTCTTTTTTCTACTCTTTTATGCAACTTTTTTTCTTTAAAACTCCAAGCAGAACTGCGGATACCACTGTTCCGATGACAACTGCCACCAGATAAAGCAGCGCATTTCCCATAACCGGTACAACGAAGATGCCGCCGTGCGGTGCCATTAAGGTACAGCCAAATGCCATGGAGAGCGCACCTGCGAGGCCAGAGCCGATGATGCAGGCCGGAAGAACGTGGATCGGGTCTGCTGCTGCGAATGGAATCGCACCCTCGGTGATGAAGGCGAGTCCCATGATGAAGTTGGTCGGACCGGATTCTCTTTCTTCTTTTGTAAATTTATCTTTGAACAGCAGGGTTGCAAGTGCAATCGCACACGGAGGAACCATACCGCCGATCATAACGGATGCCATAATGTCGTAGTTTCCTGCTGCGATGGCTGCTGTTCCGAATACGTAAGCTGCTTTGTTGAACGGGCCGCCCATGTCGATGGCCATCATGCCGCCGAGGATCATGCCAAGGATCAGCTTGCTGGATCCGCCCATGGAGCAAGACCATTGTTCAGTACCGTGTTGACGGTTCCCATGATCGGCTCTACAATGAAGAGCATCAGAAGTCCCATCGCAAGGATGCCGACTACCGGGTAAATCAGAACCGGCGCAATCTTTTCGAGTGCTTCCGGAAGTTTCTCACATGCTTTGCGGAGGACAAGGATAATGTAGCCTGCTGCAAAACCGGCAACAAGTGCTCCAAGGAAACCGGAGGTTCCGCTCGATGCCATCATACCGCCGACAAAACCAAGGGCAAGTGCCGGCCGGTCGCCGATGCCATGGCGATGTACCTGCAAGAACCGGGAGCATGAAGCCGAATGCCACGCCGCCGATCTGTTTGAACATCGCTGCAGCCGGGGTAATCGTACCGAAGTTTGATCTGGCTGCGGCATCAAGGGAGTTCATATCAACAAGAAGTCCGTCGATCAGGAATGCAATTGCGATCAGAATACCGCCGCCGACAACGAACGGAAGCATATGGGAAACACCATTCATCAGCTGGGTGTACAGCTGGTGGCCGATACCGCCGCTGTTCTTCTTCGTGCTTGCTGCGGCTGTCTGCGCATTGCCGCTCTTGTAAACCGGTGCGTTTCCGGACATCGCAAGCTCGATCAGCTCATCTGCTTTGCTGATACCGTCGGATACCTGGCGCTGAATGACTTTCTTTCCGTCGAAACGATCCATCGGAACCTGTGCGTCGGCTGCAACGATGATGCAGTCCGCATCGGCGATTTCCTGTGCAGTCAGCACGTTTTTCGCTCCGCCGGAGCCTCGTGTCTCGACTTTTACGAAGCATCCTTTTGCTTTCGCTGCTTTCTCGATTCCCTCGGCTGCCATGTAAGTGTGGGCAATACCGGTCGGGCAGGAAGTAACGGCGAGAATCTTCACCTGATTTTCTTTTGCTTCCACCGGCTCTGCAAGACGCTCATCTACGCTCTTTTTCTCTTCATCGGCGCGGTCGATAATGGCAAGGAACTCTTCCGGTGTCCTTGCGTTTCGAAGGCTCTTGGTGAACTCTTCATCCATCAGCATCATGGAAAGTTTACTTAAGACATCGAGGTGAACGTTGTCTTTCGTGTTCGGCGCTGCGATGAGGAACAGCAGGGTGACCGGCTCTCCATCGAGAGAATCAAAATCAACGCCGTTCGGGATAACCATGGCTGCAAGGCCCGGTTTGTTTACTGCATCACATTTTCCGTGCGGAATCGCAATTCCCTCTCCGATTCCTGTGGTGCTCTCTTCTTCTCTTGCGTAAACCTGTGCGCGGTACGCATCTTCGTCTGTGATCTTTCCGCTTTTGACCATCAGCGCTACGGCTGCGTCAAGCGTTTCCTGTTTGCTTTTCGGTGCGGCATCCAGCGCAATACTGCGGATGTCCAGCAAATCTGTGATTCTCATGAGACGTCCTCCCTTTTATTTTGTAATCTGTTCGTAGACAGATGCAATTTCCTCCCGGGTTGCAAGGTTTTCAGAAAAAGCACTTGCACTTCCCGCTGCGATTCCCATATGGAACGCATGGAGGTAATCTTCTTTTTCCATGTAGCCTGCCATGAATCCGGCTACCATCGAATCGCCTGCGCCGACGCCGTTGATGAGCTTTCCTTTCGGGGCCGGAGCTTCAAAGACCTCACCGGATGCGGCAACGAGAACGGCTCCTTCGCCTGCCATGGAAACCAGAACGTTCTGTGCGCCCTTTTCCTGCAGCTGTTTTGCATACGGAACAACTGACTCTCTTGTCTTTAATTCCACACTGAAAATCTCACCGAGCTCGTGATTGTTCGGTTTGATGAGGAACGGGTGGTACGCAGAACCTTCATCAGCAGATCACGGGTCGCGTCTACGACGATGCGGACGCCCTTGCCGTCGAGCATTTCCATAATTTTCTGATAGGCATCATCTGCCATGGATGACGGGATGCTGCCTGCGAGGAAGAGAACGTCGCCCTCGCCGAGTGCGGAAAGCTGTTTCATCAGCTCTTCCACTTTTTTCTCCGGGATTTCGGGTCCCTGTCCGTTGATCTCAGTTCCGTCAATGCTCTTTAATTTGACGTTGATGCGGGAATATCCTTCTTCCAGCCAGATGCAGCCGTTTTTAATTCCCATCTGGTCGAGACGGCCGGCGATTTCTTTCGGTAAAGCCTGCCAAAAATCCGAGCGCTGTGCTCTCAATTCCAAGGTTTCCAAGTACGGTCGATACGTTGATTCCTTTTCCGCCCGGAAGCATCAGCTCGGAGCTTGTGCGGTTGGTAAGGCCGAGCTTGAAGTCTTCCACCGATACAATGTAGTCCAGAGACGGATTGAATGTCACTGTGTAAATCATATTTCCCTCCTGCTTTATTTTGATCGTGTTTGCTTTGATGAGCTTATTATATCGTCATATTCGCTCAAAATCAATCATTAATATTTCATGAATTTTCCCTTCTCTTTTTATCACATTTGCATAAGTTTAGAGTTTTGTGACGGATTTTCCCGGTTTATCGCCCTGTTTTGACCGACTTTGACTGATCGTCATCTTTTCTTCCCTGTCACGCATCGATCACTTTATTCTCTCCATTTCGGTCATTTTTTATCAGACACTTTCTTTCTGTTCTCATTTTTGTACTTTACTTTTTTCCGGATTTGGTACTAAAGTGAAGAGAAATCAAAAAAGAATTTCCAGAAGAGGTGATTTTATTTGAAACGATACTATATTCTTCACTATTTTGATCCCGCCAATGTGGCAGTTTCTGCTTGTCTCACTGCTCGGCCTGATTCTGGTGCTTGCCCTTGTGCTTCTGATTGCAAATTGCAGATTCAGCGGCAGCTAAAAGAGGAGAACAGAGGAAAAAGCGAAAAAATACCGACCGGAAGAAATCCGAAGC
>ENA-OQIM01000800-OQIM01000800.1-human-gut-metagenome-genome-assembly--contig:-NODE-800-length-11604-cov-1.242224_pt1 | contig 11604 bp, 11 predicted proteins | sample MGYA00242579_ERZ504744 | MGnify/ENA primary metagenome ERZ504744 (study PRJEB26092, sample SAMD00036441) | human gut metagenome | host: Homo sapiens | study: EMG produced TPA metagenomics assembly of...
AACTCAACAACCGGAAGTACCGGTCCAAAGTTTCTTCCTGAATAATATCCATCTTTTGGGTACAATTAATCAAAATCTCGGTTCAAAGAAATATCCTTTAGTACCGATACGATGACCACCGCATAGCAACTCAGCTCCCTGCTCAATAGCTTTTTTCACTTTCTCTTCTACTGATTTCAGTGCTTTGGCATCAATCAACGGACCCATATCGAGGTCTGTATACTGATTCGGATCCCCCACTTTCACCTGCTTGAATCCTGCCAACAGTTTCTCAAGGAAAGCCTCTTTTACACTAGAATGTACATACACACGCTCACAACAATTACATACCTGTCCTGTATTAATAACACGCGAAGCATAATGGATTTTACAGCTAAATCCAAATCTGCATCCGGCATTACAATACCGGGAGCCTTCCCCCCCCAATTCCAAAGAAACCTTCGTCACATTGGCAGAAGCGGCTGCATGGTTTGTATTCCAGCCTCCACACTTCCGGTCAGACTAACCATACCTACTTTAGGGTTAGCAGCCAGTTCATGTCCTATCACCGAACCACGACCGTTTACTAGATTGAATACACCTTTAGGCAACCCAACTTCATCTACAATCTGTGCGAAAACATATGCATTTTCCGGTGTCAGCTGACTCGGCTTTACCACAATTGTATTCCCCGTCAACAGAGCAGGAGCGGCCTTACGGGCAATCAAGAAAAAAGGAAAATTCCAAGGCAGGATGCCTGTTGTCACCCCAATAGGTTTCTTAAAGACAAATATATTTTCGTGAGGACGGTCACTAGGAATGATTTCCCCTTCATAACGACGCCCATCCGGCTATATAATCAAGATAATCAGCCGTAAATAACACCTCTACATTAGCTAATCCTCTTGTTTTTCCCCCCTCCCGGATGATAATATCAGTCAATTCCTGTTCCCGCCTGCGGATACCTTGTGCAATCCGAGTTAAATAGCCGGCGCGTTCAATAGAAGTAAGACTTTCCCCAAGAAAGCTGTGCCTTCACGGCGGCATTTATAGCTGCGCGTGCATCTTCCGGTGTGCCATCAGGCATTTTAGATATCACTTCTTCCGTAGAAGGGTTCAATACATCAATCCACTTATCGGATTGGTTTTCGATGAATCGTCCATCGATGTACATCTTTAGTTCTTTCATGGTCTTAAATTTAAAATGAGTATCTTAATTTCTTTCAATCTGAAATATTCAAGCAGTATTTTACAAATATATCGTTATTTATAAAGCCCCAAAATGTATTTTTGTTCATTAACATGGAAATTTATACACTTTAAGCTTTTTAAGAAACGAACTGATATTTACCGCCCGATTATACAATAAAGGTTGCCCACTCTATATTTCTTTCTCTTTTCCACGCAGATAAACAGAAGGAGACACGCCATAGTGTGTCTTGAAACAACGGCTAAAATAAAGCGGATCACTGATACCTACTTTATAAGAAACTTCGCTCACATTATAATTACCTTCCAACAATAATTCCGCCGCTTTCTTCAGACGAATAATACGGAAATATTCATTAGGAGTATGCCCTGTCAAACCACGAACTTTTTTAGAGAATACAGTACGCCCCAATTTCATCCGGGCAGCAAAGTCTTCCATCGTAAATTCCGAATTTCCCAACTCCTGCTCTATAATAGCTTGCAATTTATCAAGGAACTGTTTATCTTTATCAGAAGTATAAATAGCCGGTCGCTCTATACTGGGATCATTCACATATTTCTCACGTAACTTTTCACGCTGGTCAATCAATTGAACCATCCGTGCCAAAAGCAATTTTAAGCTGAACGGTTTGGTTACATACGCATCCGCCCCACTTTCTACTCCTTCCAATTTATTTTCGGTAGTTCCATTGCTGTCAGCAGAATGATCGGAATATGACTGGTACTAAATTCATTTTTTAACTTACGGGTTACTTCATACCCATTCATTCCCGGCATTAGGACATCACATATTATCAGATCAGCATCATAAGTCCGTGCACGTTCAAAACCCGCCACACCATCAGCCTCGGCTACCACCTCAAAATAAACAGATATTTCTTTCTTCAAAAATTCACGAATATCAGTATCATCTTCAATGATCAATATCTTTTTCTTGTTTAAAGGAGCCGCCATCTGTTCTTCTTTTACGAGACGGCACGGAATGCCTTCGTCTGTATGATCCGTTTCTTCCATTAAGGCTGTAGAGATCAAAAAATCTTTTGACTCATATACAGAACTATTCAATGGCAAAGTGACTGTAAAAACAGAACCTGTCCTTCATTCTCCGCATATTCAATACTTCCTTTATGCACATTTACAAGTTCGTGAGTCAAATGCAACCCGATTCCCATACTATCACCAGAGAAACTACTTTGCATAAATCGAGAAAAAAGTTGCCCGCGTTTCTCCAAAGGAATACCAATACCGGTGTCTGACACGGAAATGATCAATTTTTTTTTTGTTTCTTCTTCCACATCTACCGAACAAACTATTTTCCCGCCCTCCGGTGTGTACTTAAATGCATTGGACAGAAGATTATAGACTATCTTATCCAGTCTACCTTTATCAACAAACATAGGATAAGAACTGAACAGAAGGAATAAATTTTAAATTCCATTTCTTTAGATTCCGCCGTTTCCCTAAAACTCAGAAATATATCGTAAAGAAAAACGATAACATCTGTTTCTTCTAATGAAAGAACCAGTTTATTATTCTGCATTTTTCTGAATTCCAGCAATTGATTGATTAATCTGAGCATCCGCTGCGTGCTTCTATCCATCACTTTATAGGATAAGCCAATTCATTTAGAACCCCTACCCATAGCCTCTATTTTTTCCAAGGCTCCTTGGATCAACGTCAACGGGGTACGAAACTCATGAGAGATATTGGTAAAAAAAGACCAACTTATATTCTGTCAACTGTTTTTCTAATTGAATACGATTCCGCAAGATAGCAAACTTATGGATTAGTCTGAATGTCATATACATTGCCATACAAATCAGCATTATATAAATGGCAAAGGCCCAACCTGTTTTCCAAAAAAGGCGGAGTAATAACAATCTGTAATACGGTTTCATCTTCCCCCCATACCACCGGAAGCACTGGATGCTTTTACATGTAACTGATAAGTACCCGGCAACAAATTTTTATAAGCTGCAAAATTCAAGGAGGAAGGGACTCCCCAATCTTTATCGTATGGAATTAACTTATAAATATACTTGGCATCATTTGCCATAGAATAGTCAAAAGTAGAGAAATCTATACTGAATGAATTCTGATAATATTTCAATTCTATTCTATTTGTATAACTTAATGCCTCTGTCAAGGAGAATCAATATCCCCGGGACGAACAGAAATTCCATTTATTTTTAAATCAGTGAGAACCACCGGAGAAACGACATGCTGTGGCATGACTTTTTCAGGATCGACCACAACCAAACCATGATTCGTTCCAAACAGCAAATGTCCGTTTTTCATAACACAGGCACTACTCTCCAAATAGACATTGCCGGGCATTATCGCTGAAAAAAAGAAACTATCAAAAACCTCCGTATCCGGATCAAACCGGGACATTCCATATTCGGTACCCAGCCAGATTTTTCCATCCCTATCCTCCACTATAGACTGGACTACATTATTTACCAACCGTCATCCTCATCATAATGCCGGAATTCCAACTGATCATAAGTTTGTCCTGACTGGCAGACAGAAAAGCCTTTACCGGTGGTTCCAATCCACATACGACCTTGCTGTCACAAAAAATATTACGAATTTCATTGCTACGTATTTTCCCATTATCCAAATTATAAACGTAATACTGCCGCGAATCATTCAACAAAGAATCCGGATGGAATACATAAATACCATTATTGGTCCTACCCACATCCAATGATTCCTATCAGCAGTAATAGTACGAACCTCTTGCTCTCCAAAACTCCCCTTCAAAAAATGACGAAACACAAAATCGTTTTTCTGATAAACAGCCAAATCGAGTCCTCCCCCGAAAGTTCCAATCCACATTCTATCCCGGTAGTCCCTATAGATATCATAAATATGATTATGTGCAAGTGAATTCACATCATCAGCCCGATGCACATACCATCTATCGCCTATACATAATCCATCCCCACGGGTTCCATCCATACTTGCCTTTGTCATCCTCTTTGAGAGCAAAGACACTAAGATGATAATAATTTCTTTGCAATAAATTCAAGTGACAGTCATAAGCAAACAATCCCCCCCGACGATTTCCTACCCGCACATCCCCATTCTCCATACACGTAACCATACGTATGGTATTGGAACGATCCACCAATTTCTCATTTTCAGGATAAATTATAAGTTGCCCCATCATTTTAATACTGACAATAAAAGCTATGCCGGAATATTCTGATCCCAACCAGATATTACCGGTTCTGTCGCCCATAGCATATAAAAAGAAAATCAGAATTCACCCGATTAAACTCATCCACATGATACGAGTAATGGGTCATCTCCTCCTTTTGAGAATCATAAACAAACAAACCATTACCATAGGTAGAAATCCATATCAGCCACGTGGAACATCTTGTATGATATGATAACGTTCATCTCCTATCAACTTAACTTTTTCATCAGACATTAATCTAAAAATCCGGACGCACGTGTCCGGACATCAATATAATGTACAAGACCAGTGCCATTGGAAATCCACAGATTATTCAAATTATCCTTTTCACATTTTCCTAAACGAATATCAAGCGATGAATCATGAATCAATCTTTTCTCAGACATACTAAACACCTCTCCACCCTCAGGAGTAAAAACACCCAATCGTTCTGTAAACGACAGGACTCATAGGTATTAAAAGCAGAAAGTTTCCACGGCAACCGGGCTGTCAAAAACAAATTCTTACCTGAAGACTTTTCAATAAATACCTCCATCAGAGGTTACAAAAAAATCTTGTGACGAAAAGACATCGCCCCTACAAAAGACAAACTATCTTGAACTACCTGGGTATATCCCTCTTCTGTCACCTGAAACAGCCCAAGCTGAGTACAAATCCAAATCACTCCCTGTTCATCCTCATAAACGAATTCACTGCATTAGTTGATAATTTCCCATTTTTCCTTTGTAAAAGATACAGAAGAGTGAATTCCATCCTTACAGACTATTTTACGACATCCACTCTGATGATGCCACAGCCAAATATCCCCGACAGCAGTTTCCAATATTTTATTGTAAGGCCGTCTATATTCCCCACACCCCGTAAAATCAACAAAACAATCATGTTTCAAATCGTAACAACTCATTAATTCCGGAGCAGTGATAAACCATAAGAAACCATTTCGATCTTCTTGTATCTTCTTTACATGATGATTTGCCAAAGAAATTTTATCGCCTGATTCCGGACGGAATGTCACAAATGAATGGCCATCATAGCGGCTCAGCCCATCTAATGTACCCATCCAAATAAACCCTTTGCTGTCTTGAAACAGATAACGTACCGAATTATTCGCCAATCCGTCACTAGTCGTGATAAAAGTAGGATGTACATCTACCGATGCATGCATTTCCCAACCTATACACCCAAAAACAACCCATAACAGACAAATATATGTTTTCATACAATTTCAATCAGATTCATACCAGGCATTTAAATATATGACGTACATCATTTTCCCGACATACGCCATAATTAGCAAAGATAGTAAAAAATAAACGGATGTGCCCATATCAAACAAAAGAAAAATCATCTATTCATAGTTTTCCAGTTTCCATTCATCTTTCCACTCTATCATCGGTATGCCATCCTTCACCACAATTGGCAGAAATACATAAGTAGCCTTATATACATCTTGATTAGGATTAACAAGCGTATAAAATCTGTCGGCCACTTTAGGAGTTGCAAAATCCTTTGGATAAGGACGGTGATCCTTGTACCGGGTCAAGAAAGACTGCCAGTCTTTCTTGGGTATATCCGTTTTATTAGTATGCGGTAGCCAACGATCGGCCATAGCCACATAAAGATTCCTTTCCCGGAATCTTTATCACACTTGTAATCTGCGAGCAAAAAGAATGTGCATACTCATCACCTATGTGTGGATTCCCTAACACCGTATATTCACCATGATAATCATCGAATACCGCTACTTCCGAAGGTTGGGAGTATAACTAGTTGTCCCTGATGTATAAATATAATGTTTACCATCCATTACAAAATGTGCTGCCGCCTCACGTGTAAACGGTGGAACCTTTCCAACAAAATGTTCTGAATACCGGCCATTTACATTTGTATAATCATCAGAAAGTTCAGCACATATCTGCTCCCAATGAGGACGCTCAAACCAAACATAACCTTTTCCTGTATCGGGATCAGCATACATGTCAAAATCCCCCACAGCAAAGCCATTAGGTTTCAGATTGCGGACAAAATGATAGGGTCCCATAAAATGTTCAGCTTCTAGAATAACAAAATGCCCATCATTACTTTGTGATTTCAGCCAGCATACATACCTGCCTGTTTTGGCACAATAAAGAATATGTGGGCGTTCCAATTTCTGACAATGATGCAAAGGTGAATGTGGATCAGTAGCAGGTTCAATTATCCTCCCCTCATCTTTCCAATTGTAAAAATCAGTAGATGAGTAACAACGTACTCCGCCAAACATCCGATTGGTACCAAACAGAGTATGAGTTTTATCCTCACCATACCAATAATATTTGCCTTCACGAAAAGTCACTTGAAACCCATGGGCCTGAATAGGTTTTCCTTCAGTATCAAGCCACACTTCACCAGGACGAATGGACTGATAATTTACTGGGACAAGAGGATATGTCTGCACATTTAAATAGCGACATTCTCCTCCCGTTTTTTCTATCTTCACCGAACTACCTGTAGTTACATTGCTGAACCCAAAGAAAGAGGCGTAATCACAATTATCAATACGCATTACTGTATCACAACTCTCTATTCTTACATCTTTCATTGAGAATTTTGTGGCATCGCATATTTTGCCAATCCGATCACAATGTGCTTTGACATTGCCGAAAAAAAAGTTCTTCACCGGCTTCTCCGGTAATGCAGACACATCCACCAATGTGCTACATCCGGTGATCTCCACATCGTGAATGGAAATATTAGCAAACCACGGTGTAAGTGGAGTTATCTCACGGGCCGGATAACGCTGTGCCAACTCACCTACCAGCGGGCAGAACCAAGCATATCGCAATACAAAGCCTGTCTTTTCACATTAGCCCGCACCCGTTCCACATATATATTCTCCACAAAACCTCCTCGTGGACGACGAGTTTTAAAACGGAAAGCCTGGTCTGTTCCCTCAAAAACACAATCGTACATATATACATTTCTCACTCCACCGGCAATCTCAGTACCACACACAATACCGCCTGCTCCCCTCAGTGCTATACTTTTACGTATAACGACATTACTAGTGGGACGATTCACTTTCAATCCATCCTTACCCCGCCCGGACTTCATGGTGTAACAATCGTCCTGACAATCGAGCGAACAGTATTCTATCAGTACATCATTACTTGAATCAATATCAATACCATCCGTACGTCCATGTCCGAAACTGTTCACTGTAATCCCCCGAATTAAAATATGTTCACAATATTGTGGTACAATATTCCAATACAGTCCCCGTTCAAATGTAACACCTTCTACAAAGACATTCTTACAATTGATAGGGGCAAATGTCTTAGGCAAAAAGACTCCTTCACCATTCTTTCCATCATAAATACGGTCGGCAAGCGGTTTTCTTATCACCTTGTCACTAGACATACTTTCATTACACTTGTATATCTCGCAACTGGTAGGCGGTCCAACTACTTTTCCCTTTCCAGTCAATGCAATATTCTCCTGTCCATCAGCATACAAACAAGCTCCAAGAGAGTAAAGCTCCACCCCCTCATCCCGTGTAAAAACAGCCGGAAGATAATCTATTATATTACCACTGAAACGTAATTCCGCTCCTTCCGAAAGATGCAAATTTACATTACTCTTCAAGATAAGGCGTCCTGTCCGCCATACACCGGACGGAACTACCACCGTTCCACCACCTCGGCAACTCATACTATCAATAGCCTCCTGAATCGGTTTAGTGGACATACCTTCCTGTTCCATCCTTACCAATATGGTAGATTCGGGAAAAACAGGCCTTTCAAACAAAGGCATAACAAACGGTGATTCAACAGGTTCTATAGTATCGGGCATATTCTGAGGCCCAACTTCACCTATTGTCAGCAACGCTATGCCACAAATAATACTTGTTAATGACATAAACTTAATTATTTAATTAATACATTGTAAAAAGCGACGTACCAACCACACTTCACCTGTAATTCCAGAAGGAACCAATCCGTCTGTCGATTTGGCTATTTCGGGATAGGAATAAGTCAGTCGTTTGGATTCAGGCAACGAAGCGTCACCAATCATTCTGTTCATCAACGAGTTTACGACTTCTATTTCCAACTTATTCTCACCATTTTTCACGAAAGGAGTCAGATTTGCCTCCCACGGAGTACACCAAACAGTTGAAACTTCTTGTCCATTCAACCAAACCCGTCCTATAGAATTCAAGCTGTCAAAACGAAGAATTATTTCTTCATTTGCCGCAGCCTTTCCTAAATTGATTTTTTTACGATAAACGGCTGTACCCGAATAATAGCGAATACCTGAATCGGCATGTTTCGTCCAATCCGTTAACACTGGGAAGACCACTTCTCCAGGTCCTCCCCATCGTGGATCAAAATAAACCTGCCAATCTCCCTTTATAGCTTCCAACCGCTCGTTCTCACGGGTTGTTTCAACATTAGTTCTTCTTGACTGTCATCAGAAACCACAATGAAACCCGATTCACCGGGAAGCAATGTAATGTTAACATGTAATCCTTCCGCTACCAAACGAGCCTGTAACCTATATCGTTTACCAGTTACAGGATCCCAATAAGAAGCATTCGATAAAGAGGTACGCAGAACCACCTCATCTTTAAATGATCGCTGACTATGATTATCAACAAAATAAACATCAGCATCCGCCAAACGCCTATGAGCAAAATAGACCTTATCTGTCGGAGTATTCCCGCTTACAATACCCATATCCGGACGAATACCTGCTTGACGCAAAGCCTCCGCCAATGACATCCCCCAATACAGCGTTCCTTTTCCTACAGACCGTTTACCCGAAACAACGTCTTCCTTCCCCCACATTGATCAACAATCTTTTTATACTCAACAGAATCCACCTTATCTTTAAGAGAAGCAGAGCTATCGGGACGGGGAGCATAAACCACTCCTCCTTGTTCAATCAACTGGGCAATATGACGCAATACGTGTAAAGGCATATCATTATTACGCTGCACAACCAACATTTTATAGCACATGCCATCAGGTAATGCAATCTTGCTTCCATGAGTAGACATACGAGTTGTCAAAGCTTCTGATGTGCACACATCCCAATCATAACCTTCCGGTATTTCGGGAAGGCGATAAGTCAGCAGTTTCACCGGTGGATTTTGTCCTACATAAATACAAAGATCCACCACAGGCATTCCTTTCCGCATCAATCCGGCACAACGCGCCTGATAATCCCAAAAAGGACGGCTATACTCCCAATAAGTATTATTCCGATTCAGACAATAGTGACGTCCTCCTCCTGTACTGCCGGGATATTTATCCAACCAAGGCTGATAAGCAGCAAGCACACACAACAAATTCATTAACCTGAGCCGCATAAGCAAAATCAGCAAGATTCTTTAATTCTGCCAAAGATTGGCTGAACTTAGCATCAGTATATGCCTCAGCCGAAGCAATACGTTTTCCATAAATATGCGCTGCCGAAGAAGCTTCCTTTATATCATAACTGCCATGTATATGCTTTGCCCAAAATTCTCCTTGCGGTTTCTGAACACGTCCTTTCGCTTGCAGATTATCAGCCACAAGACTTAGCCCGTTACCAGTTGCCTGTGCTGTAAAATCCACACCAGCCTTATTACATAAGGTCTGGAGAGTTCCAAAATAATTATCAGAAATAACATCAGCAACAGTACGACGCAAGTCATAAAGGAAAGCATCAGTCTCAGTAACCGAGCCCACAATATATCCCATCATGGCAGGTAGATATGAAAAAAGATCATACCCCTTACGACGCAGGAATTCTTGTTCAAATCCCGGAGTCCAATTCTGAGCCCCCGCTTCATTACTATCCATAATTACTCCATCAGGCTTCACATTGATAGCGGAAAGCGTATCAATCATCCTCGCAGCATAATTATTCCATTGTGTAGTCACTGCTTCTACAGACATCTTATCACACTCCAAACCTTTCAAGTTCGCACGGCCATGCTTAGACGGCCCACCTGTTGACTCATGTGCAAAGCGCATAATCACCCAATCACCTTCAGGAACATCCCATTCCAATCTTCCGTCCGTTCCCATCTTTGAAGTTAAGTCAACAATAGTTTTCAGATCAACATCTCCTCATCCGTATAAACCGGAGTCAGGTTTTTCAAAATATATTCGGAATAAAAGCCCGCACGCTCTTCCCACTGGTCTATACGGGCACGAGACGATAATGTGACATTGCCCAAAGCCATTTCAGGACGTTGATCTCCGGCAAGACACCAATCATGTAAATTCAAACGAAAGTACCGTCCGGTCACTGCCGGAAAAGAAACTGTTTTCTGATCCCATCGAGAAGCAGCAGCTTGATAAATGGGTTTTAAATCGCACACCTTACTATAATTTATGCCGTCATCCGAAACCTCCAACTGCCCCAAAGGTGGCTGTTTTACATAACTCGATCCATAAAATTCATCAGCAGGAGCTCCCGGAACATTCATGGCACCGGTAGATGCCTTACTCCGCTTGCTTACCCGATAAGTAATAGAACGAGCTGTGAAAGAAGTTTCAAAATCCAGATTTATATAAACAGACTTGCCAGGTTGCTGGGGAGGTATAGTCGTCAATCTGCTTTTTTTACAAAAGAAATCTTCAGCGGAAACTCCCGGCAAATTACATGTTACCTTTGGACGCTGACTATTATTTGTCATCCATTGATTTTGAGGAACAGGAAACGCCAATACTGCAATATCCCAAAACTCATCATCACCCGGTGCTGGTAATACCGCAGCAAACTGTTGTTTTCCTCTAATAATAGTATCACTTGCTGTCAGACGTTGCATACTTAAAGCTTTTGTAATCCAAGGTCCTCCCGCCACATATCCATTCGAAAGATTTATTTCAAAAGAAAGTCCGACACGCTTTGCCTCAGATGCTGCAAACTTCAACATTTCCCACCATTCAACAGAAAAAGCGGGTAGTGCATGCTCTCCTTTTCCATGCACCTGATCGTAATAAACCACTCCTCCTACACCGGCACGCTTATATGCCTCCAAATCTGCAGTAATTCCTTCACGAGTCGTTTCTGTCTCACCATGAAACCACCAAACCTTAGTACGTGCAGAATCTGCCGGATTGGAAAATTCATCCCACGCTTCTTTGATGGTTGCCGAGTCTGCTACATCCGGACGAAATGGAGAACATGCAGAATATCCTAGTGTAAGGATACTACCCATTACAATCCTCCTTAAC
>ENA-OQIM01000802-OQIM01000802.1-human-gut-metagenome-genome-assembly--contig:-NODE-802-length-11601-cov-2.732003_pt1 | contig 11601 bp, 17 predicted proteins | sample MGYA00242579_ERZ504744 | MGnify/ENA primary metagenome ERZ504744 (study PRJEB26092, sample SAMD00036441) | human gut metagenome | host: Homo sapiens | study: EMG produced TPA metagenomics assembly of...
TGCTCCAAGTCGATGTTGGAAAAGCCTGAGAGCCCCACAACGGTCACTAGCAGAAAAGCACAGAGGTTAGCGGCGATAGCGGGGAAGACATGGGTGGGCGTACGGAGCTTTCGCGGTCGGATGAGCGAAAGAAGCCCCAGGGAAATCTCCAGCAGGGCGAGAGAGGTTACGATTCCGGCGGTAAAGGTAAACTCGTATCCCTCGCTCACTTCCATTGCGGTGCCAAGGGCCAAGATATCGCTTGGCAGGATGCTTCGCCTTTAAACGTTATGACGAAGTGCTCGGCAATGCCAAGGATGCAGCAGACGACGGGCACGAGAGCCATGACGCCTCCATGACGCTGTCCCAGCAAATAAAGGGAGAGCAGAACCGTCGCGAGCAGCCCGACGGAAAACCCGAATGAGTTGGCGGGAATGCGATAGAACGTTTCGTTGCAGGCAATTTCGAGTGAAACGAACGAGAGCGCTGAAACAGCGGCGATGACAAGGATGTCACGGCAAATACAGGCAACCGTTCCCGTCGCAAGGTCGGTTTGGTCGATAAGTCCCGAAACCAAGGGCTCGACAAGAAGCATGACGGCGGCAGCACCGAGCGCCGAATAAGAAAGGACCCATAGGGAGCTGCCCTCATTTACGAGCAATTGATTCGTAACCCATGCGGCTACACGCCGAGCGGGATGAGGAGCGTCGCGCACCAAAAGACGCAGGCAATGGGTGGCTTTTCGTTGCGTTTGATTGAAAAATACACGCGCACGACGACGGTGGCCACGATAAGGACGGCGATGAATATGGGCAGATTGGCCATGTCGCTCGAAGTGATTTCAAGGGGGATATCTTCGGTCATGGACGTTCCTCTGGTACAGCAAATTAAGTTCAGTATTAGATTACTGTAACCTTTCCACGGCATTTCGAGAAACAAAGCGCCCGATACGCAAAGCTAAAGGTCTGCGAATCTTGTATTACGAACATCTGTGCGCGTCGAGTGCGCTAAACTCATCGGCAGTATGATTCGATGCAATAGGAGGCAAGGAGCTTCCATGTCTGATTCTTCTATCGTTATTCGCGGCGCTCGTGAGCACAACCTCCGTGATATCGATGTTTCCATTCCGCGTGACCAACTCGTGGTCATTACCGGTCTTTCTGGCTCGGGCAAGAGTTCGCTGGCATTCGACACTATCTATGCCGAGGCCAGCGTCGATACGTCGAGAGCCTTTCGAGTTATGCGCGCCAGTTCTTGGGCCAGATGGACAAACCCGACTTGGATTCAATCGACGGCCTTTCGCCGGCTGTCTCAATTGATCAAAAGACGACATCCAAGAACCCGCGCTCGACGGTTGGCACCGTAACCGAGATTTATGACTATCTGCGCCTGCTGTTCGCCCGTGTGGGCACCCCGCACTGTCCCGAATGTGGCCGTGTCATTGAGCGTCAGACGACCGATCAGGTTGCCGACAAGGTCTTGGCGGCGGGGGAGGGCCGCCGCGCGTTTGTGCTGGCACCGGTGTACGCGGGCGAAAAGGCGAGTACACCAAACTGTTTGAGGACCTTCGCGCCGAGGGCTTTAGCCGCGTGCGTGTCGACGGTGAAGTGCGCTCGCTCGACGATCCGATCGATCTGGACAAGAAGTTCAAGCACGATATCGAGGTCGTGGTCGATCGCATCGTGATCCGTGAGAACTCTCTGGCCGTATCGCCGAGTCTGTTGAGCAGGCGACCGCGCTGGCGCACGGCAATGTGAACGTATACTTGCTGCCCGACCGCGACGCTCCCGAGGGGACCGAAGGCGAGTTGCTGGAGTATTCGCTGGCGTTAGCGTGCCCGGAGCATGGGCACTCCATCGATGACCTGCAGCCGCGTGATTTCTCGTTCAACGCGCCCTATGGCGCGTGCCCAGAGTGCGATGGCCTGGGCTTTAAGAAGACGGTCGATGCCGAGGCCTAATCGAAGACCCCTCGAAGTCGATCGCCGACGGGGTCTTTGGCAGCCTGTTTGGCAACTCTAACTACTATCCGCAGATTTTCGCTGCGGTCTGCAAACACTTTAAGGTGAGCGTCGATACGCCGTGGGAGGATCTGCCTCCGCGGGTGCGTCGCGCGTTTTTAGACGGCATGGGCGACCAGAAGATTTCGGTCGACTATCAAAAGCTCGATGGGCGCCGCAGCCAGTGGGACACCAAGTTCTCGGGCGTGCGCAATATCCTGTACGAGCGCTATACCGAGACGACGAATGAGAACACCAAGGCGCGCTTGGAGAAGTACATCCGCGAGGAGCCGTGCTCGAGCTGCCACGGCGCTCGTTTGCGCCCCGAGATGCTCGCTGTTACCGTAGGCGGTAAGTCCATTTACGAGGTCTGTTGCCTATCGTGCCGCGAGTCGCTCGAGTTTTTTGAGGGCTTGGAACTCACCGAGCGCCAACAGTTTATCGGCGGGCGCATCGTCAAGGAAATCCTGGAGCGCTTGCGTTTTCTGGTCGATGTCGGACTCGACTATCTGACCCTCGATCGTGCCTCGGCGACGCTTTCCGGAGGCGAGGCCCAGCGCATTCGCCTGGCAACGCAGATCGGCGCCGGCCTCATGGGTGTCCTGTACATTTTGGACGAGCCATCGATTGGCCTCCATCAGCGTGATAACGAGCGCCTGATCAAGACGCTTGAGCGCCTACGCGATATCGGCAATACCGTCATCGTCGTCGAGCATGATGAGGATACGATTCGTGCTGCCGACTATGTGATCGACATGGGCCCCGGCGCGGGCGTGAACGGCGGACACGTGGTCGCCGCGGGAACGCCTGCCGATATCATGGCGTGCCCCGATTCGATGACGGGTGCCTACCTGACCGGCAAGCGAATGATTCGGGTTCCCGATGAACGCCGCAAGCCCGGTCGCGGCTGCCTTAAGATCACGGGCGCCCGCGCCAACAACCTCAAAAACGTTACCGCCAAGATCGAGTTTGGTACGCTTACGGTCGTTACCGGCGTGTCGGGATCGGGTAAGAGCTCCCTGGTTACCGACACCATCGCGCCTGCCCTTACGAATGCCATTCACCGTTCGACGCGCCTGTGGGTCCGTATAAGAAAATCGAGGGCATCGAGTGTATCGATAAGGTTATCGATATCGACCAGTCGCCGATTGGTCGCACGCCGCGTTCCAACCCTGCTACGTACATTGGCCTGTGGGATGATCTTCGCGCGCTGTTTGCGAGTACGCCGGAGTCGAAGGCGCGTGGCTACTCGCCGGGACGTTTCTCCTTTAACGTGAGCGGCGGTCGCTGCGAAGCATGCAAGGGCGACGGACAAATTAAGATCGAGATGCACTTCCTTCCCGATATCTATGTTCCTGTGAGGTCTGCGGCGGCAAACGCTATAACCGCGAGACGCTTGAGGTCACCTACGTGGTAAGACCATCTCGGACGTGCTCGACATGAGCGTCACCGAGCACTGGCCTTCTTTGGGAATATCCCGCAGATTAAGCGCAAGCTCCAGACGCTGTACGATGTAGGCTTGGGCTACGTGAGCCTGGGCCAGCCCGCCACGACGCTCTCGGGCGGCGAGGCGCAGCGTGTGAAGCTCGCCAAGGAGCTTCATCGACGCCAGACGGGCAAGACGTTCTATATTTTGGATGAGCCGACGACCGGCCTTCATTTTGAGGACGTCCGCCAGCTGCTCGATGTGCTGCAGCGCTTGGTCGATGCGGGCAACACGGTGCTGGTGATTGAACACAACCTTGATGTCATCAAGGTTGCCGACCGCCTGATCGATATGGGCCCCGAGGGCGGTAACGGCGGCGGAACCGTCGTGGTTTCGGGCACACCGGAGCAGGTTGCGGACTGTCCGCAAAGTTATACGGGCAAGTTTTTGGCGCCGTTGCTCAGGCGTGACCGGGAGCGTCAGGCTCAACTTGATGCTCAATAAATAGGCGATTCAGTTATGGGCGCATCGACTCCTTGTGATTCGATGGCGCTTGCTGTGTCGAAGTGACGTATGCACCGAATTGGACATATACTTAATCCTTGCGTCCGAATGCGAGGGAAAGGATATGCCATGGCAAAGGCTGTAAAGACGCCAAAAACCAATGCGATGCGCGAGCTGGAAAGCGCCGGCATTTCCTATGTTCTACATACGTACGAAGACGATGGTGATGAGTCGGCGGGCCTGGGGGTCGCGATTTCGGAGCAGCTTGGCGAGGAGCCCGGACAAGGATTTAAGACCTTGGTCTGCGTGACGCCGTCCAACGACCATGTCGTGTGCTGCATCCCTGTTGCCGACGAGCTCGATCTAAAGTCCGCCGCGCGTGCCGCGGGGGAGAAGTCCTTGGCCATGATGCATGTGAAGGATTTGCTTGCGGCGACTGGCTACGTTCGCGGCGGCTGCAGTCCGGTCGGTATGAAAAAACGCTACCGGACGCTCATTGATGAGACATGTGTCCTTTGGGATACCATTTTTATTTCGGGAGGCAAGCGTGGTTATCAGCTTGAGCTTGCACCCGATGATTTAATTGCATTTTGCGGGGCGACGGTCGCCCGATTACGAGAGAGGACTGAGCGATGCCGCAGGAAGAATTGAAGTGCGGAGCTCATTTTGCAAAAGAATCTGCGCCTCAGACACCCTCATCCGAAGCTTCTTCGTCGCGAGATGGCACTGATGATATGGGCTCGTCGGACTACTCCACGGTTGGTCGTTCCGCCGGCTTATGACCATCCTGACCATCGTGTCTCGCGTCACCGGCTTTATCCGCACATGGGCAATGGCGGCCGCTATCGGCATGTCGCTGCTCTCGTCTTCCTATCAGGTCGCCAACAACCTGCCCAATATGCTCTACGAACTCGTGATGGGCGGCATGCTCGTGACGGCGTTTTTGCCCGTGTACATGGGCGTGAGGCGTGAGCAGGGTCGCGAGGCCTCGAACGAGTACGTGGGCAACCTGCTCGGTATTCTGCTATTGGTGCTGGGTGGCATTTCGTTGCTGGGGACCGTGTTCGCTCCGGGCTTTATTTGGACGCAATCGTTCCTTTCGGGTGACGGCGGCAGCATGGATACCGCTGCGTTCATGTTCCGTTTCTTCGCCATCCAGATTCTGTTTTATGGTTTGGGCTCGGTGTTCTCGGGCGTTCTCAACGCACACCGCGACTACTTCTGGTCGACGTTTGCCCCGGTCCTCAACAATGTGATCGTCATTGCGAGCTTTATGGCTTTGCGCCCGTGTCCGCACAGTTTGGCGAACGTGCCGGCATCATCTTGATTGCGGCCGGTACGACCCTCGGTGTCTTTGTTCAGATGGCTTGTCAGATCCCCGCGCTTGGCAAGCACGGCGTGCATCCCCATATCCATATCGACTTTAAGGACCCCGCACTGCGCCAGACGATTGCGCTCGGTATCCCGACGCTGCTCGCTACGGTGTGCATGTTTGTCTCGACTTCTATCACGAACGCTGCCGCGCTGGTGGTCCAGCCCGAGACCGGTCCTTCCGTCATCGCCTATGCGCGCCTGTGGTACACGCTGCCCTACGCGCTGATTGCCGCCTCGCTTTCGACGGCGCTCTATACCGAGCTCTCTCACGACGCACAGGAGAAGGATTATGACAGCGTTCGCACGGGCATTTCGCGTGGCGTCGCCCAGATGCTGTTCTTCCTGGTTCCGTTCGCGCTGTACCTGATTGTCTTCGCGCGTCCGCTCAACATGATCTACTGCGCTGGCAAGTTCGATGAGTCCGGCGTGGCGCTGGTGTCCGAGTTCCTTGTCTACCTGGCGTTCTCGCTGCCGCTCTACGGCGTGGTCGTGCTGATGCAGAAGAGCTTCTCTGCCTTGCTCGACATGAAGCCCTATAGCCGCTATTGCCTGTATTCCGCCATCGGCCAGGCCGGCTCGGTTCTGCTGTTTGGCGTTGTGCTGGGCTTCGGTATGCCGGCAATTGCGCTTTCGTATGTCGTCGACTACGTGATCTTGGTCGGTTGCTCGCTGTGGTGGCTGCGTCGTCGTCTGCGTGGTCTTCAGGTTAAATCTATCCTGCATGGCGGTTTCTTTGGCCTTTTGCTCGGTGGCCTGGGTGCTGCCGCAGGCGCCGGCGTCATGTGGGCGCTTGAGCACTTTGTCGGGGCACTTGGCGGCTCGATTCTGATTACTCTTGGCTACGTTTGCGTTGCGGGTGTCGTCTCGCTTGCTGTTACCTTTGGCCTTGCCGTCGTCCTTAAGATGCCCGAGGTCTCGGCGCTGATTCGTCGCAAGTAGGTGCGCGTGGCCGGTCACGACAACATTCCAACGCTTGCCGAGCAGGTTTCGCGCGTTCCTACGCAGCCCGGCTGCTACCTTTGGAAAGACGCCAAGGGCGATGTCATCTACGTGGGCAAGGCGAAAAACCTGCGCGCCCGTATGCGTCAGTACGTGACGCTGCAGGACGAGCGCCAGAAGATCCCGCTGATGATGCAGCTGGTGGCGAGCTTTGACTATATCGTGGTGGAGACCGAGCACGAGGCGTTGGTGCTCGAGCGCAATTTGATTGGTCAGTACCATCCGTACTTTAACGTCGACCTCAAGGATGACAAGAGCTACCCCTTTATCGCCATTACAAAGGGCGACCTGTATCCCGCTATCAAATACACGCGTGAGCGTCATAAGCCGGGAACGCGCTATTTTGGACCTTATACCGATAGCCGCGCGGCACGTGAGACGATAGATACGCTGCGCAAGGTTATCCCCATCTGCTCCGCATCCTGTGCGGAGTGGCGTCGTTGTCGTCGTATCGTCGAGTCCCACAAGGGCGAGGAAGACATCGTCAATATGATTTGCACGCAAAACGGGCGTCCCTGCTTTGACTACCATGTCGGGCGCGGCCCGGGTGCGTGTGTCGGCGCGATTTCCCCGGCAGACTATGCCAAGAACGTCAAGCGTGTCGAGCGCTTTTTGTCGGGCCATCGCAAGGATGTCGTCGATGAGCTGACCTCCGAGATGACGGATGCCGCCGAGGCGCTCGACTTTGAGCGCGCGGCACGCGTCAAACGTCGTTTGGAGGTCATCAGGGGTCTGGACGATCGTCAGCAAGTCGTTTTTCCCTCAAGTGTCGATATCGATGTCATCGGGTTCTATCGCGAGGAGACCATCTCCGCCGCTTGCGTCTTCGTCGTTCGCGAGGGCCGAACAGTTCGCACCTGCGAGTTCATTCTCGACAAGGGTCTTGATGTTGACGAGGAAGAGCTCCAGTCGGGCTTTCTTAAGCGCTATTACGACGAGACGGCTGATATTCCAGCTGAGATCAACCTTTCCGTCGAGCTTGAGGATGCGGAGGCGCTGGGGGAGTGGCTTGCGGGCAAGCGCGAGCGTTCCTGCCATCTCCATAGGCCGCAGCGTGGCGAAAAGCACCGTCTGCTCGATATGGCATCCAAAAATGCGCGCCATGCCCTCATGCGCTACATGATGCGAACGGGGTACGCTGACGACCGCACCAATCAAGCGCTCCTGGAGCTCGAAAGTGCGTTGGCGCTGCCATCGCCGCCGCTGCGTATCGAGTGCTTCGATATCTCTACACTGCATGGCACCTTTACGGTCGCTCGATGGTGGTGTTTACCAACGGGCGCGCCGACAAGAGCCAGTACCGTCGTTTTAAAATTCAGGCCGAATTGGACGAGGCAAACGACTTCGTGTCGATGTCCGAGGTTTTGGGACGACGCTATGCTCCCGAGCGCATGGCCGACGAGCGCTTTGGCTCGCGCCCCGATTTGCTCGTTGTCGATGGCGGTAAACCGCAATTGACCGCTGCGATCAAGCAACTTGAGGCTCTTGGGCTCGATATACCAGTTTGTGGTTTGCAAAGGCCGATGAGGAGGTTTTCGTGCCTTGGGACGAGACTCCCGTCGTACTGCGACGGGGTCTGCTTCGCTCTATCTGATTAAACAGGTGCGCGATGAATCGCACCGTTTTGCCATCACGTTCCATCGCGAATTGCGCGACAAGGCCATGACGGTTTCGGTACTCGATGACGTTCCAGGCGTGGGACCCACCAGAAAACGTGCCTTATGCGCCATTTTGGCTCGATGAAGCGTTTGCGCGCGGCGAGCGAGCAAGAGATCGCGGAAGTTCGCGGCATACCTGCCGATGTTGCCAAGGCGGTCCACGAGGCACTTGTTGCATGGAATGCCGAGCGCGCCCAGACATCGGCCAACCGTTCCGAAAACTAAATGCGCTTCTAAACAACTGATATACATGATTGGCCGATTTTCAATCATTTATTTCGCGGCGATTACCAGCGATTTCGGGTTCTATTAACGCTAAAACGTTTGACTAGCAATGGTGAACAACCTTGCTATCCTGCGGGTTGACGAAGACTGATATCTCACCTCGTCGATACATACTGTCTGGCGAATCGTTTGTCAATGAATTCGGTGAACGGTAGTAAATACCGTTCAAGCGTATGTATGTATCGGTCGCCGAGCGCGGCACCTCAGTTGGTTCGTCGGTAGGTAAGGTATATATCGTCCGCAAGTTGCGCGGGGGCAAGTCTAGGTGCTCCCGAGTAAGATTCTCTATTGATAGGAGAAGACATGGCCATCATCAACAAGGGTATGTCCAGGCGTTCGTTCCTCGGCCTCACCGGTAGCGTCGCTGCTGTCGCAGGGCTTGGTCTCACCGGCTGCGGTGGCAGCTCTAGCGACGAGGGTTCCGCTTCCGGTTCCACCGATTCCGCCAATCGTGGCGGCGGCGTGATCACCGCTGGTTCCGCTTACGCTCCGTCCAGCTTCGATCCCGCCAGCACCGGCTCCGCTGTGGGCCTGGGTGCTAACTGGCACGTCGTCGAGGGCCTCTACGGCATCGATTACCACGACTACAGCACCTTCAACGAGCTCGCCACCGACGATCCCAAGTCTGTGGACGACACCACTTTCGAGGTCACCATCCGCAAGGGCGCCAAGTTCTCCGATGGCACCGAGGTCACCGCTGACGATGTCGTTGCCTCCTACACCGCTTGCGCCGCTTCCGCTACCTATGCTCCGTTCTTCCAGCCCTTCGAGTCCATCGAGGCCAAGGACGCCAGCACCGTGACGGTCAAGACCAAGGTCCCCAACTTCTCCCTGCTCAAGGATCGTCTGGCCATCGTCCGCGTTACCCCGGCCACCCAGACCGAGGAGGATCGCGCCAAGCAGCCGATCGGCTCCGGCCCCTGGATGTACGACTCTATCTCCGATACCGAGATCACCCTGGTTCCCAACCCCGAGTACAACGGTGAGTATGCTGCCGAGGATAAGAAGATCCAGTACAGCATCCTGACCGACCCCACCGCTCGCGTTACCGCTCAGCAGGAGGGCTCCACGCTCGTTATGGAGCTCGTTACCGCTGACGCCGTCGACCAGCTCGAGAGCGCCGGCTGCAAGATCGATAACGTTCAGGGTTTCGGCACCCGCTTCATCATGTTCAACGTCGCCAAGGAGCCTTGGAACAACGTCAAGGTCCGTCAGGCTGTCATGTATGCGCTCGACACCGAGAAGATGGTCAGCAACACCTTCGCCGGCCTTGCCACCGCTGCCAGCTGCTACCTGCCCAAGAGCTTCACCAACTATCATGAGGCTTCCACGGTGTACAAGACCGACGCCAAGAAGGCTAAGAAGCTCATCGAGGAGTCTGGCATCACCCCGGGTGCCATCACCCTGCGCACCACCGACAACGAGCAGATTAAGGGCATGGCCGCCCAGGTCAAGAATGACCTCGACGCTCTCGGCTTCGATGTGACCATCCAGACCGATACCTCGCCGGCCACCTACGCTGCCATCGACGGCGGCGAGGCCTACGATATCCTCCTTGCCCCTGGCGATCCTTCCTGCTTCGGCGCCGACCCCGACCTGCTGCTCAACTGGTGGTACGGCGACAACGTCTGGATGCAGACCCGTTGCCCGTGGAAGGAGTCCGCTGAGTGGCAGAAGCTCCACGGTCTCATGGACGAGGCTCTTGCCGCTGAGGGCGATGAGCAGCAGAAGAAGTGGAACGAGTGCTTCGACATCATTGCCGACAACGCCGTTCTGTACCCCGTTGTCCACGTCAAGACCGTCTCCGCTTCCTGGGACGATCCGTCCACTGCGCCCAACGGCGAGGCCCTCGATGGCTTCAAGGGCATCGGCACGACGAGCATGTCCTTCAGGGGCGTTGCGACCGTCAAGGCGTAAGACTCGCTTGAGTCTGTATGCAGGATGTCGGCCGTTGGGACCGTATCCTCATAGTTGAAACAAAGACCCGGGCGGCAACGATGTCGCTCGGGTCTTGTAATGAGTATCCGTACTCATATACCAGTTGGTCCTACCGACAAAAGAAAGGGGAGAGAACGTGAACAACTTGCTACGTTTGATTGGAAGGCGTCTTGTGGCGCTGCCGATCATGGCATTGGGCGTCACCGTCCTGGTGTTCTTCCTTATGTCGTTCTCCAAGACCGACCCCGCCTACACGGCGTTGGGTGACGGTGCCTCGCCCGAGGCGGTTGCCGAGTACCATGAGAAGTATGGTCTGGACGACCCTGGCCCGTGCGCTACGTGCGCTATATGGGCGATCTGATCCATGGCGACATGGCACCTATGGTGCTGCTCGCAACTCCGTTGCCAAGCGCATCTCCACGGCCCTGCCCGTCACGATGCAGCTGACCTTTATCGGTCTTGCCATCGGTGCAGTCGTTTCGTTTTTGCTCGGCGTCATCGCGGCACTGTATCGCGACAAATGGCCGGACCAAGTGATCCGCGTCTTTTCCATCGCCGGCTTGGCAACCCCGTCGTTCTGGCTTGCCGTTCTGTTGATCCTGCTGTTCTCTTCCTACCTTAAGGTGCTCCCGGCATCGGGTGCTCTGCCTCACTTCACCACGAATCCGGTTGGCTATCTGGACGTATGATCATGCCCGCTATCGCCTTGGCATTTCCGCTGACGGGCCAGATGACTCGTATCGTGCGTACCGCCATGGTCGAGGAGCTCGACAAGGATTATGTCCGTATGGCTCGCGGCGCCGGCGTTCCCGAGAAGGTCGTCGTCGGCATCAACGTTCTTCGCAATGCGCTGATCACCCCGGTCACCACCCTCGGTCTTAAGATCGGTTACCTCATGGGCGGCGCCGTCGTCATCGAGGTTATCTTCAACCTCCCCGGCATGGGCACCGCGATTCTGCAGGGCGTTCAGGGCAACGAGGCGAACCTGGTTCAGGGCGTCGTCATCGTCGTTGCTCTTGCTTCATCATCATCAACATCGTGGTTGACATGCTCTACCTGCTCATCAACCCGCGCATCAGGACGGTGTAGATTATGGTAAAGATTCGAGAGAAGCAAACCGAGCAGCTCGAGAAGGCTGCCTCCAAGGGGCTCAAGCTCGGTGGCTGGAAGAAGATGACGCTGTCTTCTAAGATTGCCGCCGTCGTGCTGGTGCTGGTCGCCCTGACTGCGATTCTGGCGCCCCTTCTTGCCCCCTATAGCCCGGTCGAGATCTTTACGGCTCGCCAGCTCCCGGCAACGGATTTATCTTCGGTACCGACGATAAGGGTCGCGATATTCTGTCGCGTATGCTCTACGGTGGTCGTTACTCGCTGATTATCGGCTTTGGCGCCACTGCCATGGCTCTGGTCTGCGGCTCGGTCGTGGGCGCCCTTGCAGCG
>ENA-OQIM01000804-OQIM01000804.1-human-gut-metagenome-genome-assembly--contig:-NODE-804-length-11570-cov-4.163069_pt1 | contig 11570 bp, 16 predicted proteins | sample MGYA00242579_ERZ504744 | MGnify/ENA primary metagenome ERZ504744 (study PRJEB26092, sample SAMD00036441) | human gut metagenome | host: Homo sapiens | study: EMG produced TPA metagenomics assembly of...
AAAGATAAGTCATGTCAATCTACCATCTGAGATCAAATCAAGGACGATTGAAAGAGATCTTGCAAAAGATTAAATATCAATCTTTCTGATGCAGACCGAGCGAAGATACAGAGTCTGATGGATAAGATTTCAGGACTTGATCTGAATGTGTCTCAGTTAAAATCTCAAGCAAAAGATTTATATGATAAGCTTGGAGGAAGTCAGGGAATCTTTGATAAGATCGCAGCTTTCTTCCAGTCTATTTTCAGCTGGCTGTCTAATTTATTTTCATAAAAGCTTAGGAGCATATAAGAAACGAATATCTCTCCTTATGTAACATAAGATTACATAAGGAGGGATTTTTTATGGGACAAAATGAAATGATCTTTTACATAGTGGCAGCGGGATGTATGATCTGTCTGATGATCGGAATTGTAAAGAAACCGGCATATTTGCTAGTGCTTTTGCTGCGGGGAGCTTTTTGTGCGATGATCGTATATGGAATCAGCATTGTTTGTATGCGGAAAGGAATCACAGCACCAGTCAATCTTAATATCTTGTCCATTGGAACAGGTGCACTGTTGGGGCTTCCAGGAATTATTGTGTTGTATGCGGCAGCGGTGTTTTTATTGCAGTAATAATGTGATGTAAAGTGCGCTAGTAAAATACTGGATTTTGTATTTATGTAAAATAATAGAAAAAATACTAGACAAATACTGTAAATAGATGTAAAATAATGGAACATAAAGGAAGGAGGAAAGATGAAGATATGGATTCTATTATTTTTGATCATGGCAGCAATTTATGATTACAGAGATTTCAAGATCCCGAATAAGCTCAATGGGGCGGGAGCGTTGATCACGCTGGTTCTTGCAGGAGTTTCTGGGATGAAGGCAGCAGATATGATGATCGGAGTTTTGGTTGTGCTGATCAGCTGTGGATTATTATTCTATATTGGATGCCTTGGCGGTGGAGATGTGAAGCTGCTGATGGTATGTGCAATATCTATCGGACGGGCAATGCCCCAGTTTCTGATTTTGTCATTTATATGTAACGGTATTTATGCCGTGATCTTTTTATGGAAGAGGAAGAACTTCCATCTGCGATTATTTCGCTTATTTCAATATGTAACACAATGTAAGGATAACAAGAGATTATTGATGTACGAGACAGAGAATGGGAATCTGATGAAAGATGGAATGATACATTTTTCATTTGGGATCCTTGCAGCGTACATGATCTGCCTGTTAGGAGGTGGACTATGAAGGATATTTCAATCGGTATTTATCACAAAGACCATCAGTATGGAAAACGGCTGATGGAATACTTAAATCATCAGAAAGATTTCCCGATGACGGCATCATTTACGTCGGATGAGGAGATGTTTTTTAAACAGGAACAAGAGGGAGATTTTGAATGCCTGGTACTGGCAGAAGAGACGGATTATCATGGAGATTTTCCGGTTTGCCGAATTGGAGCAAATGAATCTATGGGTGGGATGTATTGCCAGAGTGCAAAAGAGATCGCAGCGGGAATCTATCATTGCCTGAATGTAAGTCCTCAGATTGAAAATGAACGGATTTTTGGAGTATATTCTCCGATTTCAAGACTGGAGATATCGGCATTTGCAAGGAATATGGCAGCTTCGAATGGGTGGATTTATTTTGGAATGCAACCATATGGACACTTTGAAGAAGATGAGGCAGATGACCTTTTGTTGTTTTATATCAAAGAACACAAAGAAGATATTGTACTATATTTTATGGAACATCAGAAGAAGTTTGATGGTTGTGTAGGATTTGCGGGAGCTTCATGTTATCTGGATTATCGAGAATTATCTATGCAGGATTATGAGTGGTTTTTTGAGAAATTAAGAGAAACAGGAATTTGTATTATTTTTGATATTGGCATCGCATCACCGCCAGATCTTAAGTTCTTTGGGTTGTTTGACCGGATTTTTCTTCCTCTTATGCGGCAAGATCTGGGGTGTATGGAATATAAGAAGTTTCAAAAACAGATGAGAAAACATGGAGTATGGAAATTGACAAACTGGGAAGAAGTGATGCTTGAGAGCTGGAAGAACAAAGGAGGAAGGGGGCAGTGGCCTTGAAGGAATTGCTGAAACAAAGAGTAATGGAGAAATTGAATTTTTCACAGGAGATTTCTGATGAACATTTAAAAGGTGTGATTCAGGAAGAGATCATGAAAATATCAGAAGAATATCCGTTGCTTTTGTCCGACAAGATTCGCTTGAATCAGGAAGTTTTTTATGCTCTTCGAAGATTGGATATTCTGCAAGATCTGTTAGAAGATGATTCTGTGACGGAGATCATGATCAATGGCTATAAAAATATTTTTATTGAGCGGCAAGGAAAACTGCACCGATATCCTGGGCATTTTTCGGATAATGAAAAATTATATCAGGTAATTCAGCAGGTTGCATCAGGAGCGAACCGTATGGTAAATGAACGAAATCCAATTGTGGATGCGAGACTTAACGATGGTTCGAGAGTAAATATCATTTTGCCGCCAATATCAATCGATGGGGCAACGATGACGATCCGAAAGTTTGCAAAGGAACCGATGACATTAGCATGGCTTTGTGAACGGGAAGCATTTTCGGAAGAAATTGCGAAGTTTTTGAAGATTCTTGTAAGGGCGCGCTATAACATTTTTATCTCGGGGGGAACAGGCAGCGGGAAGACGACGTTGCTCAATGGAATGTCAAATTGTATTCCGAAAGATGAGAGGATCATAACAATTGAGGATTCCGCAGAATTGAAACTTAATGGGATTGATAATCTGGTCCGGTTAGAGATGAGGAATGCAAATGCAGCGGGGGAAAATCAGGTCGATATGAAAGAACTGATCAAAGCGGCATTACGTTCACGGCCAGACCGGATCATCGTCGGAGAAGTGCGAGGCGAAGAAGCCTTGTCTATGTTAAATGCAATGAATACAGGCCACGATGGAAGCATCTCGACAGGACATGCGAACAGCTGTAAAGATATGCTTAAGCGAATCGAAACGATGGTCTTGATGGGAGTCGATATGCCAGTAGAAGCGATCCGTGGGCAGATGGCATCTGCAATCGATGTGATCATTCATCTTGGAAGAAGCTTTGACGGAAGTCGAAAACTGATGGAGATTTCAGAGATTACTGGTATGGCGGCGAGTCAGGTAGCATTACATCCGTTGTTTGAGATGAATGAAGATGATGAACTTACAATGAGATCAGAATTATGTGATCAGAAAAAAGTTAAAGGAGTATGGTCAGTATGAAGCATATCAGAAACTTATGGAATCTTTTAAAGCAAGAGATCAGCCTGTGGAAATATGAGAAGCAAGAGTTGGTTAAGGGAATTTGCTATATCGTGATGATCGCATGGCTGTTTTTTGACCGAATTGCATTTGCGATTCTTTTGATTCCATATTTGTTTGTTTTTATGAAACAACAAAGAATTCATAAGGTGCATCGGGAGAAGGAAAAGCTGCGAAAGGAATTCCGTGAAATGATGATTTCTATTGGAAATAGTTTATCTGCAGGATACTCTATTGAAAATGCATTGAAAACAGCAAAAAATGATCTGGAGATGTATGAAGAACACAGTTTGTTGGCAAAAGAACTTCAATTGTTGATAAACAAGCTCAAAATGAACGAACCTGTGGATAATCTGCTCTTTGATATGGCGGAACATGTAGGTCTGGAAGAATTTTATCAGTTTGCACAGGTCATATCAATTGCGAAAAAAAAGTGGTGGGAATCTGATTGAGATCACGGAAAATACGATAGAACATTTAAGTCAGGCAATCCAGACAAAAGAAGAGATTCACACGATGATCGCGGCAAAACAAATGGAGAAAAAGATCATGTCTGTCATGCCATATTTTATTCTCCTTTATGTAAGGATTGCAAATCCTGGATATTTCGACATACTGTATGAGAGTTTTGCCGGAGTTTTAGTCGCAGTGATTTCTCTTTTATGTCTGTGGATCGCAGATATATGGGCAGAGAGGGTGACTGAGATTGAAATTTAAGTTTCAATGGATTAATAAGATCGTGGAAAAACTTCCAGAAGAACTCAAAGAAAAAGAAAAGCAGAGATAGGATCCTGTTTTATAGGAACAAAGAAACAATTAGATGAGAAAGTAAGGAAGAGTCTGTATGAACAGGTGAAGATCATAAGCGTGGCGACTATTATTTTTCTTATCGTTCTTTTTCTGACCATAATCTTTTATTTCAGTCAGGACCGTAGAATTCTGATCACGAGAGATGAAACGGGTGGCGAAGTTACAGAGCAACAGATTCGTATTAAAACAAAAAGCGATGATGATATTTACACCTTGGAGATTCATCCAAAAGGATATACAAAAGCCCAGATCACGCAGGCATTTGACAGAGGAGAAGCTTATTTAAGGAAACATCTTGTGGCGAAAAACAAATCATTAAATGAAGTGGAACGAAATCTTGAAATGCCAGTAAAGATACCTGGGGAAAATATTGCGGTACAATGGCAGAGTGATGATCCTACAGTCATCGATGAAGAAGGCAATGTGTTTTCGAAGAATGTCAAAAAAGACTATCTGTTGAATCTTGATGCAAGGATGGAATGTCAAGGAGAAGTAAGGATCTTAAAGATTCCTGTCTGTGTAGTTCCTGGAAATTCAGGGAAAAAGGTATCAGAAAAACAAAAGATCATTGCGGATCTTAAGAAATTGGAAGAAAAACATATTACGAAGGAGCAGTTTTATCTTCCAGATGTGATCCGGCAGGGCAGACTTTTACCTGCGGAAAATGAAAGTCAGATTCCTGCAATTTTATTTCTTGGGATTGCAGTGATCATATTTTTCTGGTATCACGAAAATGAAAAATATAAGGAACAAAGAATACAGACATTGGAACAATCTATGGTGGAGTATCCACAGATCATAGAACATCTGATCTTATTTCTGGGGACAGGAATGAGTGTGGTGGCTGCATTGGAAGCAGTAGCGACGGAATACGAGAAAGAACAAAGAAGAGGAAACAAAAAAGAAATCTTCGTATATGAACAGATCAAAAAAACATGCAGACAGATTTCATTTGGAGTTCCACAGACAAAAGCATTTGGTGAGATGGGCAAAAAGATTGGGTTGTCTTCTTATCAAAAATTATCTGTTCTGCTCGTACAGAGTATTACAAGAGGTTCAACGGATCTGTTTCTAAGGTTAAAAGAAGAGGAAGAAGGAGCTTTTTTTGAGAAAAAAGAACAGGCAAAAAGGAAAGGAGAACAAGCAAGCACAAAACTGCTCGCACCGATGATGGTAATGTTGGTTGTTATCTTAGTATTATTGATGTTTCCAGCACTATCTACATTTTCATAAAAGGTCAGGGGGTAAAACATATGAGAAATTTTCTAAAGCATTTTTTTAAAGATGAATCAGGAATGGGTGTTGTTGAGGTGATTTTGATCATTGTAGTTTTTGATCGGACTCGTCATTATTTTCCAGACACAGATCAAGAAAGTCGTTGATAGCATTTTTAAAACGATCACTAGTAAAACAGGACAAGTCAAATGATTCGGGATGAGCAAGGTAGTATGAGTGCATTTCTTGCAATGTTATTTCTTGTTTTTTTACTGTTGATCAGCGTATGTGTGGAAGGAATCTATATGTATACAGCGAGGGGAAAGGCGATGGTATTTATATGTCTGGGCTTTCTCATACAAAAGGAAATTATCAGAAAGAGCTTGCGGATATGTATCATATTTATGCGATGGATCCAAGATATCACAAGAAGATCGAAACAGATTTTTCAGACCGCATGAAAGAAAGTCTGGATCAGAATGGAGATCCTTTTCGCTTTCAAACAGGAAGTACAAAAATTTCAGATATACTTGATCTGTCGGCACAAAAAGGAGAAGTTTTAAAATATCAGATTCGGCAGCAGATGCAATATGAAGCAGCAGGGGATATTTTGAAAAACTTGACCAAAAAGATCAAGGCTGGAGAAGACCAGAAAAATGAGCTCTCAGGAATTAAGGATCAGATTCAAAAAGAGGAAGAAGAAGCAGAAGAAACGGAAAATGAAAAAACACTAACATCAGAACCAGTAAAAAAAGATCCGAGAAAAGGATTTATGAAATTGTTAAAAGAAGGCTCGGTCCCATTGATCATGGGAGAGAAAAAAGTGTCAGATCTTCCAATTAATATTGTCTATGGCAAAAAAGAAACAACAAAGCAGAGTGCATGGAATTTTATGAACCGAAAAGATGTGGAAAAAGAATTAGATGAATTCGAAAAAACAGCATCAAAGGATTCCTTTGCAAGTGAATTACCGGTAGTTTTATATGCAACAAAATATTTTCATTTTCTGACAGATACAACAAAAAAGACGGGATTAAATATGAGATTGAATACTTGATCGCAGGGAAAGATTCGGAAAAAGAGAATCTTGGAATGGTTTTCTGGAGGATGATCGCACTTAGATTTGTGATGAATGCAGCTTGTGTATATCAAGATCCAGCCAAAGAAAAAGAAGCAGCATTGTTAGCAGCGTCAATTCTTGGAGTTACAGGATTTCCACCAGCAGTTGCGGTTGCAAAGAATCTGTTATTACTAGCACTTGCTTATGGGGAATCAGTGATCGATGTAAGAAATCTTGCAGATGGTAAAAAAATCCCAGCAGTAAAAACATCTTCAGACTGGCAGCTTTCTTTTGCAGGACTGGCAACGTTAAATTGCAAGAGAAAACCTGTGAAACAGGGAATGTCATACGAGGATTATTTGTTATTACTGTTGATATCACAAAAAGATAAACGTCAAAAATATTTCCGAATGATGGATCTGATGGAACAAAATATCCGAAGAAAAGTGTCAGATTTTAAATTGGATCAATGCATTTCTTCTTACAAGATCACGCAGAATCTGAAGTTGAAAAAACTCGGATTTGGTGGAATGATCTTGCCATTCGCAACATATACAGATCTTAAAATGTCTCGATATGCAACGTATTAAAATTTAAATGATCAAAATGAAAGAAAGGGGGCAGAGAAAGATGTTCTCTTGTCAAAAACATTTCTCAAAAGTGAATCCGGTTCAAAATGATAACAATAACAACAAGATCGTCGTAAAAAAATCCAAGAGAGCATCTTCCTCTGCCTCAGATCTTTCTGAAAATGAGGAAGGTGCAATGACATTGGAAGCGAGTCTGATCGTCCCCATTTTTTTGATCGTTCTTTTGATGCTTACAAGTGCAGGAGAGATTTTGATGATCCATCAACAGATTTCTCATGGTGCTTGTGAGGCAGCGAAGAGGGCTGCAGTTAATGAATATCGCATCAGGCAGAAGAAAAAATCTGGAAGTGATTTATCAGGATTTAGTGCCAAGGCAGCTTTTCTGGCAGCGGTAAACCGTAAGTTTTTAGACCATTCGGCTTTGATCGGAGGAAGTGCAGGAGCGGCAGCAGCGTGTAGATTGACATTGACCTCTAAAGGGGAATATATCGTATCTGTACGTTATTATATTCGCAAAACAATGCCATTTTTATCAACACATACAGCATCCTATGAGCAAAGTGTAAGGCAAAAATCCATGACAGGATATATACCAGACGGAGATGAATTAAAAAAAGGCTATGTCTATATCACACCACATGAAGCGGTGTACCATAAAGATCTCTCCTGCACACACCTGTCATTGGATATTTCTGTTGATGAAGATGTAGAAAAATATAAAAACAAGCGGACACAATACAAGCCATGTGATAAATGCACCAAGCATGAAAAAGGTGATTTTTCCTGTGTATATATCGCAAAAGAAGGAGAATCTTATCACACGGATCTTGGCTGCAGCGGGTTAAAAAGAACAGTCAAACAAGTGGATCTAAGTACATTAAAGGGGATGAGGCCATGCATGAGATGCGCAAAACAGGGGGATACATGACGGTTGAAGTCAGTGCGCTGCTTCCGATCATTTTGATGGTGCTATGGATGTTTTTTAGCTATCTGTTTTATTTTATGAACTGTGGAATCGCACAAGGAATCATGGAAGAAGCAGTGCAGAAAGCGGCAGATGTTAAAATTACAGGGGCAGAGTATGATACGGGAAAGTTGTCGTATCAGAAAGTAAATCAAAAGCTGATCACTGGAAATGTGATATCGTCAAACAAATCAGGAAATGCAAAAGCTGAAAAAGAGATAAAAGAACAATTGCGAAGGCATCTGTTTATGGCAGAAGTAAGTTTGGTTAGAGTATCGACAACACCGCTTAGAGTTTCAGCAAAAATAAAGACAAGATCAGCAGTTATGGCAGGTGATTTCTTAAGTATGTTTGGAATCCGCTTGTTTGAATATGAAGGAAATGATCAGGCGCAGGGAGATTTTGAGATCGATCAGATCAGGAGGTGGAATGCACTTGAAGGAGCAATGGATTAGAGAAGGTTTTTCCAGTTATTATGTTGTTAAAAAAGAACTGAAATTAACATATGAAAAAAATATTCTTTACAATCATACACTTCCGTGTCTTCTTCCATGTGAATTCCGGATCGAAGATGGAGAAGAATATTATTATTATGAAACAGGTATTTACACAAAGTTAAAAGACAGGATTTCTATGTTAGAACCGAAATTGTTTTTTGCGTATCTTTTGGAAGTTTTTGAACAGGTAGCTTCCTATCTGTTAGAGCTGGATCATTTAAAATTAGATTTGGAATCTATGTTTCTGGATAAAGAAGACCGACCAGTTCTTTGTTATCTGCCGGAGTATGAAAAAAGATTGATGAGCAGCTTCGGGACTTTATAGAAGAATGTATCGAGTATATTTCTGGAGATGATAAAAAGAGGGTTCGTTTTTATTATGAATTTCACAGCTTTCTTATTAAAGAAAAACCGAATATGGAGCAGATGAAAGATTATCTGGAAGTTCGGTCAGAGAAAATGAATGGTGAAATTTTAAGAGAAAAAATAAAAAATGAAGAATCAAAATCAGCACAAAATATGCAGGAGAATCTATCGGATCTTATAAGAGATGAGAAAGATTCTCCTGAAAAAGATGAAATCAAAATTTATGAAAAAACACCGAAAAGAATTTTAATTCTGATCGGGAAAATAATAAGTGTTGTTGGTTGTTTTTGCAGCATATTGGGAATTGTTTATTTTGTATTAAAATATTTGAATATGGATTTTATTATTTGTTTTTGATCGGATCACTAGTTTCGATCGCAGGTCTTGGTGTCAGTGTGTATGGATGTTATAAATTGTGGAAAAAGAACAAAAATCCAAAAACCTTTGTGGATTCTTGGCAGAAAACAGAAAATGCTGCAGAATTATTGGATGAGAAAACAATTCTGTTAGAGGATGAGGATGACAGGAGGTTCTTTTACTGGAAGAACCGATGGGAAGACTGGTTCCGAAGAATCCAGAACAAAAAGAAATTGTATTAGATGACGATGGATTTGTTATTGGAAGATCCACACAAGGAACAGATCATCAATTAGAAGGAACTGGGATCAGTCGGAGACATATAAGATTTTATAAAGAAGATGGAAATGTATGTTGTGAAGATCTCGATTCGACAAATGGTATAAAGATCAATGGTGTAAAATTAAATGGGAAAAAGAATAAAAAAGCAGTATTAAAAGAAGGAGATTGCATAAAGATCGGACTTGAGGAGTTTTATTTTAAACAAGACTAGCCTCTGTGTTATAATAGTAGATACATAAATCAAAGCGGAGGAAATTATGTATCAGAAAATCATAGAATTGTTAAGGATTCATGGATATATGAAAAATGATACCGAAACAGGGCCATGTTATGTAAAGAATATCAATGGAAGAAATAAATGTGTATTCGTAATATTTGATAAGAATCCGGATGGAAGCAGTATTTTGGAAGAAGATCTGTATCATTTGGAAGACCATGCAAGGCAGCTGTTTGGTATGGATTGTGTTGTATTGATGCTTATCTTGTCGCAGAATGATAAACCAGTATTTCTTGATCCACAGGATCAGTTCGATGATCTGTATGGACCATTATCCATAGTATTAGCACAGAATCAGGTAAGTCAAGCAGGGCAAGGATCGGAAATAGAAGTGAAAGATAATAAAAGTGTCAAGGATTTCTGGAGATCGCTCTATCAATATAAAGCAACCCTTCTGATTTTTACAGCTAATTTAATCTGTTTTATTCTGACAGAAATTTGTGGAGACAAGATCTATGATTCATTTGCGTGTAATGCGTATATGGTAAAGAAACTGCATGAATATTATAGACTATTTACGTCGAATTATCTGCATTTTGGATGGGATCATTTCTTTAATAATATGGCAGTTTTCTTGCTCCTTGGATCTTCTTTGGAGAAAGTGATCGGAAGTGTGCGGTATGTCATTCTTTATACCGGAGCAGGCATTGCCGGAAGTATCATTTCTGTAGCATATTACAGCATGATAGGGCAAGATGTGTTGTCGGCAGGAGCTTCTGGTGCGATATTTGGATTAGTCGGTGCTCTTGCAGCAATATTTTTATTCTGCAAAGAACAACGACAGAGATTCGATGGATTTGGAATCTTTCTAATGATCGCAGGAAGCCTGTATCATGGATTCCAGAGTGGAACAACCGACAATGCAGCTCATATCGGAGGATGTATTGCTGGATTTATTTTGTCAATGCTTCTGTACGTGTTGGGCAGCTTAATTGCTGCTCATAAGCAGGGAAGATCAGTGTGAAAGTTGTTCCCTGATTCGGTGCAGAATCAATATGGATCTTAATATGAAGATCGCGAGCAATATTTTGTACAACGGATAATCCAATTCCGTTTCCGCCGGGATGGAAGGATACACCACGGTAGAAAGCTCTCGATTGCTGTTCTGTGGTCATTCCGATTCCAGTATCGGATAAATTTAATACAATATGTCCCTGTTCTTTGCTTAAGTGGACTGTAATATGTGTAATATGAGGAGATCGGCAGGTCTCCTTTTTTTTGTTGGATCGCTTTGACGGCATTGGAGATCAGATTATGAAATAACTGAAAAAGTTTTGATCTTGCACCGTAAACATAAAAAGCGGTTCCGGGGTCTGCCTGAATAAAGAAGCGAATCTGTTCTTTATGGAGATAATAAGACCAGGAAGAACGGATTTCACTGATCACGCTGATCAGGTCGAGTGGTTCCATGGCGGCAGAAGATTCTTCTGCTGGTGCCAGAAACTGATGAATGAAATCAAATAAAGAAGAAAAATCATCTTTCATACGGTTCCAATGGTCATTTCCGGTAAGTGTATCATATGTTTTTTCAATGCACTGAATCTGTCCGTAGATGAGAGTCAGAGAATTGTTTATCTCATGTGAAAACGTAGAAAGTTCTTGTAAATCGTTCATTGTTGGCTCCTCTTGTAATTAAATTTCCTCTTTTATTATCGGAAAAAATAAGATTAAGGGCAAGAAAAAGCGTTCAAAAAAGTTCGATGTTTTTCTGTCAAAAAACAATCATTGAAAAAGGATAGATACTCATGGTAAAATATAATGAAGTATGGCTATATGTCATAATTTCAAAATAGAAAGGGGCATATGATATGTCTTACATGGCTTTATATAGAAAGTTCCGGCCAACACGTTT
>ENA-OQIM01000805-OQIM01000805.1-human-gut-metagenome-genome-assembly--contig:-NODE-805-length-11562-cov-2.113161_pt1 | contig 11562 bp, 16 predicted proteins | sample MGYA00242579_ERZ504744 | MGnify/ENA primary metagenome ERZ504744 (study PRJEB26092, sample SAMD00036441) | human gut metagenome | host: Homo sapiens | study: EMG produced TPA metagenomics assembly of...
CTAATAAAAGTGTATAAAACTATTATAAAGGAATCGGCTCAATGAATCCGGAACAGTGGCTCAGCCTAAAATGGAATGGAGGCTCAACCATGTCGGACAGATGGCTCAATCAGTCCAAGATTATTCAATCTACAGCGCGGAGCAACCATTGTAAATGCGACCGGAGCCTTTACAGGGGATGATAAATATATTATCCTGACGGTTCTTAGTCCTTCACAGGCAGTGAAACTTCGAAACTTTATCAAAGAACATGATCCAAAAGCTTTTCTTTTAGTTTCTAATACAAGTGAGATTATCGGAAAAGGCTTCCATTCTGTCTAGGATGGACAGCCTTTTCTCTGCTTTCTTCTGGTACAAAATACATTGTTCCTATCTCCTCGTATGATATCTTTTATTGGATTTATTTTACAAAATATTTTTCTTAAATTATCACATACTAAGAAACGAGGAGGTTTCAATGCATGAATAATAAGAAGAAACGAGAACTTACAAACGAAGAAATTGATGAAAATATCTTCGAAATGTGCAATGTTTGTTCTACCACGGATTGTACTGGATTGATCCAGGTTGTTCCAAGAACAGAAGCCGAGCTTGAATCTTACGAAGAATTGTACCCCTTCCGACCACCGTTTTTACCTCGTGATGATGATTAAGTCATCATCCGTTTTCTCCTGTAACAAGATCTTATGGCCTGTTATACTATAAGTCTTGTTTCTAATGTCCACTTTCTCTTCTAATTAGTCTGACAAAAAATATTATCTCTTATTGATTCTAACATAATTGTTTGTGGTGTAGCATCATAATTTTCATCCATCCAAGCTACAGACTCGTCGTCCAAATAATCCATGAAATCAATATATGTATTCTCATCATCCATTTCGAAAATTCCTTCTTTCTCAAAGCTCAAAACTCTATGAATCAGCTTATTATCAGGATACGTCTTTTTAAGAAATTCAATTTGCTCTTTTTTTAGTTTAAATTTTATCATACTTATCACTTCTTCCTTTTAAAATTTCTCAAATAATCAATTCCACTTTTTCCAAACATCTGGTTGATATCCTAGTGTTGATTGCTTTCCATTTCGAACAACTGGTGTCTTGATGACTTGTGGATTTTCTAATACTTTTTCAAGTTTATCTTCATTGGCAATATATTTGATCAGTGCAAGCAAGTTCTGATCTTTGCCTTCCCAATTGATCATATGATCTAAACCACCATTTGCCTGAGCTACTAAATTGAATTCGCCTTTGCTCATGCCTTTTTTCTTCATATCAACAAACTGATATTTGATTCCACGTTCTTTGAAAAAACGTTCTGCTTTCTTTGTTTCGTTGCATTTTTTTGTTCCAAATATTTGTATGTTCATGCTGGTTTAAAATCCTCCATTTAGATATGCTCTAGTTTCTTTATCTCATTCATCATTAGGCGCTACAACCTGTATTTTGCAACTTTTTGACTTAATCTTTGTATTCAGATTCCACAAGGTCCAAACTCAGGAATGCTTAAGTTGTAAAACAGCTTTCCCATCTAATCAGCTTTTATTACACCAGTAAAATGAGACTCAACAATCCTATCCATCTGTGCTGCAATCTCTACAAACGGCAAATTTAGATCAAGTGTCTTAACACTTATCTGACTGCCATGCATCTGATACACATTATCAGGTTGGATTTCTTCTTCCGTCTTAGCATAAAGAAGCATTCCTGAAACTGTATTATCTTCTTCTCCAAATTGATAGCTTCGATTTTTACATAGGTAAAAATCTGATACAAATTGTTTGAATGAAGCTTATGTTTATCAAAATGAACCTGTGTAGTGTGACTGTAATATTTCGCATCAATGATAAGCACTGTATTGCCACGTTGCAAGTGAATATCAGTTTGCATAACCGGCAGCATCGTTCCAACACCATCGTCTAGTGCCCACGGAATCTGCGATGCACTAACAGACAATTCTGGATAATGTCTGCTGTAATATTCCAGAATAAATTTTCATACAGCCTGCACATACGCTGCTCGTCTACAAAGGATGCTAATCTATAGTTACCTACATCTGTTGTGATCAACATTCCTTCAATCATCAACTGACAAATACTAACTAACATTCTATATGTTTGATTATTACGCTGAAAACGAATTGATGACCATTTAATTTCTGTAGGTTCTATAGAATCTACATTCGAAAAATACAACATTTTCTTCTTCAGATCATCTTTGTATTTTGCTTTTACTTTGCCGTTTCGCAAAAGAAGCATGACTGTTGTTTTCAAGATTTGATTCAACGTATTATTTTCTGAAAGCTCATCAAAATCACAGGTGAGTACTTGTTTATGTAGCAGTTTATTTTTAATTGTACCTGGCATATTAATTTTACCACGCATAACCGTCAGCTCTTCCTGATGACTTATATATTCTCTGTAAAGCCCCTGCTTCAACTGCAGCCCTATGCCCTTGGCTAGGATTGCAGCCAGCAGATTATACATCTCATCAAAAGACTCTACTGCAACATCATCATATGTCTCTTGCTTCAGTGTCTGAAAAGCATAGGAAAGCATATGGTAAATATTATTGATCAGAATACTCTTGTCCTTTGTCATTGAAATACCCCATGCAAAATGTTCTCCCAATGCTGTAGTTTATCTGTATCATCAAACCAATACTCTGCTAACATTGGCAATATATCAAAATCAACTACATCTTGCATCCACTCATCCGTACATTCTTTCGTATTACAAAAATAACTATGTCCAATACAGAATCCTTTCCCTAGAGATTTGTCGTTTGCAATTTCTCTGTTTAGTTCCTTAATACGGTCAATCAACGTATTAAATGTATCATTTGCAAATGCTTCCTGATATTTAATAAATCCTTCCGAATCAAACCCAGGTTCCATATCAAAGAAGCTAAATCGGCGGCGAAGTGCATAATCAATCATTGCCAAACTTCTATCAGCCGTGTTCATCATACCAATGATATGTAAACGTTTTGGAACGGAAAAGCTGAGACCATTATAGCTAATGTTGTCTTTGTCTCTCGATAGTCAGCCTCAATCAACATTAATAATTCGCCAAAGATTTTACTCATATTGCCTCGGTTAATCTCATCAATGATAAAGAAATAATCTTTATCTGGATGGTTCGCTGCTTTCTGACAGAATCTATAAAAAATTCCATACTTCAGTTCAAATCCATCCTCGACAGGCTTATACCCCATCATAAAATCTTCATAGGAATAATTCTGATGGAACTGTACAAACTCAATGCGGTCATCATCTTTCTCTCCCATTATCGAATAAGCCAGACGCTTAGCTGCATAAGTCTTTCCAACACCTGGTGCTCCCTGCAGAATAATGTTCTTCTTCCTTGTCAGAACAGCTACGAGACGATCGTATTTTGCTTCTGTCATGTAAACCTGATCTAAGAATTTTTCTTTCGAATACTCATCTTTATTTTCCTCAGCTGTTGGCACTGGATTTTCTTCACGGATCAATCAATGATAAATTCGTATTCAGTCTTTGTTAATTTGAATAGACTTCCCTGATTGATACTGAAATATTCCATTTTTTTCAGTTCAGGACAGGCTTTCAATGTTGCAAAATCAATTGGTGATGAGAGTCCTTCTAACTTTTCAAAATATATTCTCTCTCCATCCTGCTCTGCATTTACACGAAATATAGCTACAATTTGCTTCACCGGAGTAGACTCATATCCAATCACCATGTCTCCAGCCTTTGCATCAAGAAAGTTTTGGAAGATTCTACGCTTATTTCCATTGTCATTAAACAACGTATAATTCTGAATTTCTCCCACTGGCATACTGGACATACTCCACATTTTTGGATTTGCATTTAAGAACCAGTATTGCTGTCCATCATCTTCTTGAGGCTGTGCATAAAGAGGAACATTTGTTGAATCTTCCTTGTTCCAATAACGAAAAATGAAAAATCCAACATCTATTGTAAGTGTCCGTAACTCGGAATCCGCATAACAAGACGACGTAATCTGAGAATTTAGCAGATTTCTAAGCTCATCGTCCTGCTGTAATTCTGCACATATCTCATCATATAATGCCATGAAATTTCTAATATTATCTACATAAGCACCTTTCTTAAACCGATAGTCACTTTCAAGTTCCGATGAGACAGCTTTTACTTCACTGAATTTGTAGATATAATATTTGTCTGGATAGCGCAGCCACAAATATGCCATGATTGCATTTTCATACTGATAGTGCTGCGCAGCTCCATTTCCGTAGCGTTCTAATAACTCATTTGATCTGTTTTTAAAGTTAGCAATTCTTTCACATAAATCCTTACTCTCGTCATATAGTTCCATATACATGGAACGTACCTCTTCTGGTGCGGTCTCTGCAAAACCAGTAATCATTCCTGCTGGAAAGTTATTCGCAGATGTAAGCAAATTACCAACCTGATTCAGAGATTTCTTAAGCATCTGTGCAAAATCAAGTGAATTAATATCCCAATTTTCTTGAAAGCATTGCACAGCTTCCCATTTGTATTTTTCGTTAGGCCACTGTTGTTGTACAAAAACTTTTTTGTATTCTGCTAGTATCTCTTTTAATCGAATTTTATTGAACATTGTTATTCACCACCTTTGTAATGATTCTTTGAAACTTTTATAGATTTCATGAATTCGTACCCCCCCCTACGTATACTTAAGTATATTCCAAATCTTTTTATTCTAAATCTCACCCCATCCCGCAGGTAATGGTTTAAATGGATTACTAATTTCCGAACCATTTCTACACTTTCTTAATCTTTCTATATCAACCGTACCAATCAATACCGAAGCATTTTCGCCACCTTTTACCCTTAGAATATTTACATAATCTTTCTTTGTCGGTTGTACAATTCTACTATCCCCCATATTCTGACATATTAGCTTGTACACAATAACAATACATATCTCTACTCAATGCTTCCATAATATTTCCAAAATAATGTGTATCTTTATTCCATTCTACTCCACACAAAATATCTGCCTGCCCCTGAAAAATCTGTCTTAATTTTATTGATGTTAATTTATAACAACAATACGTTACAAATTTTATACCATTCCATTCAAACAGTGTATGCTTCTGTCCTTTAGCCGGTTCACATCCTACATTTTCTACATCTCCTAACTCCCATGGTAAAAAATATCTTTTTTGATGAAAAATGGCACTGCATATGATGTCTCCTTAACTTTATAGGTAAAATTGTAGTTGTTAAATTATATACTAGATGTTCATGTTTTATATGTTCAATTCCACCTATTATCACCATATTGTGTTTTGCCGATTTCTTTGACTGATTTCTTAATGTCTATGGGACCTTAGGGGACCCATAGATCATGATTTCGTAAAATCTGTAAGATCTCTTTGTTTTTTGTTTAAGTTGTTTTTAAAATACTATTTTCCAATAAAACTATATTTTCTTTTAAGAGATTTTTAAAATTACTAGGGAGCTTTCTTTTTCTCTCATGCGATTCAACCAATCTTTTTTTCATTATTGGTTTCAAGGGTTTTTTCAAAATATTTTTTCCATTCATCTTTATATTTTTCTTCCACCTGAAATTCATATGTATTGATTGGAGTCATCATATTTTTAGATATAATTAAGCTATATCCATAACTACGACTTATAAAATCATATAATGCTTTATCCGCTGTAACAAATTTTACAAATATAGGTTCTTCTATTTCCTCTGATTTTTGTGCTATGAGCATTGCCATTCGATACTGAAACAAATCCATTAATCCATTTAAAATATCTTTTAATTCTGGGGTTTGTTTTGGTTTAAAAATTTTTCAGCTATCTTTTTTTCGTTATGTTCTCCAATAAATAATAATGTTGCCATAAAGAATTCACTTGATAATAATACATCAATTTCATTTGTCATAAATTCAAATAAATTATTTATCTTTTCCAATGGTTTCATAGAACGTTCTCTTTTTAACTGATATATTTTAAGCATATAAAGATACATAACATAAAAAAGGGTTTTTATTTCTTCTGTTTCTTTTCTAAGTAAAAAAGATGGAAATTTACTTTCATATATTGAATTGTATTTTTTTACTTGTTTCTTTTTATTGTGTATAAATATATCCCCCACACCTTTATGATTTTCAATTTCCTTTTCCTGCATTACTTCTGTCAAATTATCATATGCAATCATCAATTTTTGCATAGCTTCATTGTTCAACTCATTTGTATTGTAATCATAACATAATTCTATAATTGAAAATTCATTGTCAATACCATACAGTCTTGCTTTCATTATAAATTTTCTTATTTCTTGAGTAAGTTCTTTTGGAGTGCATTTTCCTTTATAATAGAAATTCCCCAATGCTATCAATATATTAGAGTCTATTAAATATAACCCTGAACTATAATTTTCTCCAAAACAATATTCTTTTATCAAACAATCACTCCTTTCCTATATACATACACCTCTTCAAAAGTATTCTTTTAAGCCATAAAATAATTTATCCATAACCAATTTAACATCATTATCTCATACTAATTTAATATTATATTGATACATATGTTCATCATAATTTTTAAGATTATTTATATTCAACACATATATTAACATATTGTTTTTCTAAATTTTCATCTCTATCCTTTGTATCATTTGTCGTCCATGTTAATTCTTTATATTGATATTCTTCTCCGTCCATCCAAACAAGATATGTCTTATCCGTATCTCGTATTATTTTTTTGTATCGTTCTCTAGCCTTTGCTGAAGGCTCTCTATATACTCTGTAGAGCCAAAACAACTTATACCCCTGTTCATCTAAACCTCTTTTTAATGCAACGCTATTAATCATTAATGTATCTTGATATGTTTTCCAACTCTGTCCAGCACTACTGTATCTTGCAATTACATTTCCTTCTTTATCAAAATAAGAATATCCATCCCCATATGCAATACCAGAAAGTTCTCTCGTAATTTTCGATGGTAATGTAAAACGTTTTTCAGATTTTAATTCATCGGCACTTAAACACTCTACCAATAATTTTTGAATTCTTATTTTATTTCCCAAATAAGAAATTATCAAACTATTATTTATTTCTCTATTTGAATGCACCAAACATACTTCTTGTGGTGTACAATAACATTTACATTCTTGATAAGCATGAAAATCGCTAACATTTAATATTTGATCTCTATCATCAAATTTATTGTCCACAGCTGACAAAAATTTTGAAAAACCTGATTTATTTACAATTCCAGCTGATATCCATACCGTTTCGTTAACTCCACTTATTTTATTATATATATCTGTGAATGTACTCAATATAATATTATTGTTATCTTCTGAAAACCATTTTTCAAACGAAGGAATATATTTTTCGTTCAACCAATCTTCAATTTTCTCTTTATCCATAGTATCAAATTTTGGAGCAGCTAATAATTCAGCATTAAACCACTTATGTTCATTTTGATAATTGATTGTATTCACATAATCTTGGTATGGATTTACAAAGTTTTCTATTTGAGAGTAATCATTAACATATTCATATGTTCTAAAATTTTCACAAAGTGGTATTTCATTGGCAATAACTGCTTCTATCTGATGCTTTGCAAGCCAAACATTTTTTTCTGCAATAGTCATAATTGAACTCATTTGTCCATGTGTCGCAGGATAATAAGTTCCACTTATTACAATATCCACACCAATTTTATTTTTATCTTTATATGACCAAAATGTTTCTTTATTCCATCCATGATCCAATAAATATTGATACGCTATCGCTATAATAAAACCTTCCATTTTTAATTCTGAAATATCATATTTTATTTTATATTTTTCTATAAATTAATCAGCTTGTGTAGAATAATTTTTTTGACTGATAATCTGGTCTAAAATAATCATCGAAACGATCACAAAGTACATATCTTGCCAAATCATAATCTATTGCTTCATACCCACCCATACGCTCAGCACCTAAAGCATCCTTATATAAAGGTAAACATTGTGGATCATATACATAAGGTGGTTCAATCTGTTTAGTTATACTGCGATCTAATAATCCTTTGTAAATCGCAATTTTTACTATTCCTGTACTATAATATCTTAAAACTACATTTTCATATTTTCTTAATCCTGTCTCAGTGAATACATTGTTTAATATCCAATTAGCTGCAGTCATCAAATAATCATACAGATAGACCACTCTAACGCTATTCCATATGCAACTGCAAAAATATCTTCAAGTATCTGATCATCATTAATATCAATACAGATTTGCAAAAGTTTCCAAAACTCCAATGGTTGTTCAATTCCCCATTTTGTTAATTTAAGTCTACTACTCTGACGAATTTCATTATTCACGGAAGACAAACTCCAAGCAAGAGCTAATGGAGCAGCATAATATTTGTCTGTGTTTTTAAGCTGAATACCATTAAAATCCATTTCATTATATGTTTTCCACTTTGTATTGTCATTACCTCTTAAATATGCTGGTATTGACCACCATATATCTCGTTCCGCAGAAGTATCAAATTCTCTTAAAAACTGATCCAACAAAATTGATCCTAACGGATGTCTCTCAATTCTTAAAACTGGTTGTATAACTTTATTAAATATTTCTCTGAATGATGAAACCGAATTCCTCATCATTTGCTTTAAATATTCACAATATTTATCCGCAATATCGGATGAACAATTCGCCAGGGCATAACAAATTAATTCAAAAGCTTGTCTATCCTCAATCATTACATTAGGATACTCTGTTATAAGTTTTCCATTTTCAATTGAAATTAATGAAAGCATTTGATATATACCATTTATATATTGGATTTCTATTTTTCACCATATCTAGTCTCACATACATTTTTTGAGCAATAAGATAATCAAATACAGGTTGGATTCCCCATGAATAGAAAATTTTAGGTGGCGAAAATTCATCTGCTTGTTTTGAAAAAGTATATATAAATCCCTCATTTGTCAGAAAATCCAATATATTTTTTAAAGAATCCTTTAATTGTTCAGATACTTTATTATAAATTTCTTGGTATTGAATAGCACTATCTTTTGCAAACAATTCTGCTAACTCGATCAATGCTATTTGAATCATTCTAGTATTCTCCTCTAATATTATTTATTAGTATTGTAAGTCTCTTTCTAACGATTTAATTTTTGCTTTATATAATTGTGTTAAAATTACTGTATTCTGTGGCACTTTACTAATTTTTTGGTTACGATATATATCACAAAATAATTTTACCGCTATAGGTGATCTAAGATTGTTTTTTATCCATTGATTTTCTGCAATATCCACATTATATGCTGTAAAATATTTATCACATAATTCTTCTAAATCTCCATCTCCAGTATCGGGCAAAAAATAAGAACAACTCCTATATTCCAATTTATTATCATTTTCAAATACATAAGGTCTAGAAAGAAATACAAATTTAACAGCTGGAAACAGCTTTCCAAATGTACTGGTTTCATCTATCCTATTTTTCCAAAATGCCCATGACGATGCTTCATCTATTCCATCGACAAAAATTACGCATTGTGGTCTGACAAAAAATTCTCTTGCTCTATTTTTCCCTTTTAATAAAGCTGCATTTTGTAAAGCACCAAACAATTCCATCTCACTCCATTCAGTGCTCAGCCTAATGTTTTTGTTATAATCGATACCCATGTTTCGCCTTCCGCAAACTCCTTTGCATGTACAATTACTGGTAAATGTATTCTATTTTGTAAGAAACCAGCGGTTTCTGCAATCATTCCGGCTGTTTTACCTGTACCTTGCATCCCTAAAAAAATCAGTTTATTACTATCATAATCTTTTAATAATAACATTAACTCATAAAAATCATCCTCTATATTCTCTAACAACTTTTCAGTTTCTCTAAAATGAAAATATTTACCATATCTTAATGGACATTCTTTTATATCTTTTTCGGTACACGTTAATCCTAATTCTTTATCAATAAATTTTGTTTTTCCACCATTTTTCACTAATATTTTGTTTGTTTTTAAAATATCTAACCACTTTTCAATAACAATTAAATCTCTTTGTATTTTTACCTCTAAGTCTTTAGCAGTCTCTGGAATCCCTAATGCTATTAAATCTTTGTAAGATTCTTTTTAATGCTTGTAATTTCGAAATGAATGCACATATTTCTTTATAACGTCTTTCAGTTAATTCAACACTTCCCAAAAAACATTCTAATCTTTTATGAATACGTCCAACCGTATGAATTTCTGGAATATATTTTAATTTTCCCCAACTCTGAATTACTTTATCGTATGAATTCTCAAATATTTGATCAAAGAGTACTGTATTCTCAAACCAATACTTATAAATACCCTGTGAGGTAGGACGTGTTATTTTCTCCTGTATTGTACTTTCATCCCAAAGTATTATTTCTACATTTGGATAAAAGGATTTAAATTTTCTAACCATTTCCTCCCATTTGTCAGATTCCGTATTTTTAGCTTTTTCCCCTTTTCTTAACTATTCGCTTAGAATTCAAATCTCTTGGAATGCAAACAATATATCTAGATATATTAGGACGTACTTTCAATGCCATTTTAAACGAATTCTCTATCTGTCTAATTTGTACATCTTCTAATTTATTTGGAAACCATTTTGACTGTACTCCAACAATATTTCCATTTGACAAGATGCCATATGCTTCTACTCCTCCGTCTCCTCCATTCCCATTAACAAATGCAAATTGCTCTAATTTATCTTGATATGTCTCTCTGCACCAAGATTCAAAAATTAAGTTGCACATAACTTCAAATGCATGATTATTTGATTCACCATGATTATTAAACTTTGTCCAATCCATCCATTCCTCCTCAATTCTGTATTCAGCTAGTCATAAAAAGAAACCTTGCCATTAACTCACAGTTGAATTATATATTCTGTTCAATCTTTTTATCTTCTATATATTGCATTTACTCCGTATGTTGTATACTCGCCTAGTCGATAATTTGTTACAAATTCTCGATCTTCTTCCCACTTTGAAATTGCTTGTTCATATTTACTCTGATATCGTCTTTGACTAACAAAAAAATCTAAATAACTAATAATATCATTCTTTGTAACAATATGATTATCAATAAGAACTGCTAATATTTTTTGCCTTACAGTATCCGATAAATTCTCTGTTTTTGAAACATTATATCCGTATTGTTTTAAAATAGATTCTTGTGCTAATTTCATTCCATATTTTCCATTTGATCCATAATATGTTTTTACATCACTTACCTTGCAAATTGGAACATACCATTTCTTTAATTCTTCATAGATACTCTCTAAAACAAAAAAGACATTACATTCTTTACAATATCCTACATTAATTTTCTTCAATTTTATATTACCATCTTTTTCTATAACATTAACAGCTGCCGCCATATCTTCTGTATGATGATTATTATGTATGCATTTAAAAGTTGATTTTTTATAATAAAATCACCATATTTTATTTGTGGAAGTTGTTTTAACTTTTCTTGTTCTTTTCTAATTCGTTCTTAACCTTTTTGCTTTTTCAATTTTTTTCTTTTTCATTTTCTATTTCTTGTTGTTTTT
>ENA-OQIM01000806-OQIM01000806.1-human-gut-metagenome-genome-assembly--contig:-NODE-806-length-11560-cov-2.111869_pt1 | contig 11560 bp, 12 predicted proteins | sample MGYA00242579_ERZ504744 | MGnify/ENA primary metagenome ERZ504744 (study PRJEB26092, sample SAMD00036441) | human gut metagenome | host: Homo sapiens | study: EMG produced TPA metagenomics assembly of...
CAAAAATCTTTACCAGAAAATGTCCGTTGATAAATGCCTCCAGTGCAAATCCAAACATGCACAGAAGCATGATGGCCATGGACTGTATGCGGAAACTTTTAATAAAAAACACGCCTGCAGGTAACAGAGTGATGACTGCCATCAGGACTGTATACGGAAGATGACGGATAGCCATCAGGAATGCATTGCGGAAGGTGTTTTTGATGGAGTTGTAGAATTTGGCAAGCACCGGATAAATATACAGAAATACCATCATATAAAGGATACCAAATGCAAAGAAAACGATATACAGTACCTGAGACATTGTTCCGTCGATATTGCCTACAATACGCAGATCCATGTAAAGGATAGCTGCAACTGCAAGCATGATAAGATTGATGACAGTTGCCTGTTTGAAGTTCTGCTTAAAGGATTTGAAGAAGCTTCTGATAATATAAGATTCTTCGTTACGTGCCATTTTCAGTGTGACATAGTGGAGTGCAGTCAGTGACGCACCAATAGTCACGATTGGCAGACAACAGATCAGAAAGACCACATTAAGCATAATAAGATCAGCCACGCGTCCCATGACGGTGAAGAATTTGTTGTCCATGTTAAATAGTCTGTCCATTCGTTTAATTACTCCTTTTGTATATAATGATGTACAGCATACTCTGCGGATAATCCTGCTACAGAGAAATCTGTACAAGCTTTGTATAACAGTATAACGAATCAGGCAGGAAAAAGCAAATCTTTTATGTGAGCAGGAGCTGGTCTGCAGTGACAAAAACATAGCCTTTTTCAGTAAAAAGATCAGCGATTTTCAGGCTGCATCCACAGATGTCTGATAGCCGTCATGCATCAGGATGATAGAACCGTCATGAACCTGTTTCTGGGCGATAGACAGGATAGAATCGATGTTTTTGCTTTTCCAGTCCAGGGTGTCTACATCCCAGAATACGGGAAGCATGGTGACAGAAAGTTCCATATCCTTGATCCATGCGCCGAAAGGCGGTCGTACATAAGAAGGGTAAATTCCGGAAGCTTCATAGATTCTGTTATTTGTTTTTTCAATTTCCAGTCTGGCTTTCTCCGCCGGTATCTTGTCAAGCTGTACATGATCCCAGGTGTGATTTCCGATAAGATGTCCGTCTTTTCGCATTTGCAGGAGTATGTCTTCGTTTCCTTCAATGTTCTCGCCTATCAGAAAGAAAGATGCCCGAATGTTTCTTTTTTTAATCCATCCAGAAGTATGGGGGTATACCGGGTATTGGGACCGTCATCAAAGGTCAATGCGATTCTGGGAGGTTCTTCAACGGGAATCCCGGCAATGGTGTCAGTTGAAAAATCCTCAAAAGCTGTAGCTTTTGCAGATGCCTGTTTTACAAGGGAAAGCATACCGGGACCTGCCAGTGAAGTAAGGAACTGTGTGCGTTTGTCAGCAGAAGAAAAGAGCAGGAAAAAAATCATGCATAATATTTCAAAAAATATTAAAAGTCCGCTTCATGCAAAGATACTCCTCATAAAAATATCTCTCTGATTCAGGAACACAGAGTATGAATATCTGTGTCAGAACGAAAGAAACAGCAGGTGGCAGATGTAATCATTACAGTATATGAAAAAAAAGAAAGCAATTCATACCGATTTATTGTATAATAGATTCTGCAAAATATAGAAGAAAGAATTTACGGAGATTGAGATGAAAAAGAAACGGACAAAACTGCTGGTTTTCTTTGCACTGGCAGGAATTTTAGTGCTTTTTTATATGATAGGAGAGTCTTATTGTGAGGGACTGTCCGGGGGGAGTAGTCTGGAAGAGAAGAATGAGGTGATGTGTAAATATAAATACGATATGATCGTAGACAGTCCGAATTCTTCTTTCTGGCAAGCGGTTTATGATTGTGCACAGGAATGGGCGCAGAAGAATGGTGCAATTCTTGAACTGAGAGGCAGTGGAAGAGAGAGCGATTACAGTAAGCTTGATTATATGAATATGAGTATTGCTTCAAATTCAGATGGGATTATCCTGCAGTACAGTGGGGAGCAGGGACTGGAAGAGAAGATAAATGAGGCTGTTCAGAAAGGAATTCCGGTTGTTACTGTAATGGGAGATGCAGTTCACAGCAAGCGTCAGAGTTTCGTGGGTGTCAGTGATTATCAGCTTGGAAGTGTCTATGGCGAAAAGGTAGCGGAATATGTGACTGAGGATACGGAAAGTATTCTTATTCTGTTGAAGAAAAATATTGATGATATGAACCAGAGCCAGATATATACACAGATCAGCAATGCAGCCCAGGCAAAGGCAGGCTCTTTGCAAAATATCCAGATAACAGGAAAAAATCTTCGCTTAACCGGAACCTTTGAGACAGAAGAAGCGGTAACAGATATTTTTCAGCAGAGAGATAAAGTACCCGATATTCTTGTGTGTATGGATGAAGAGACTACAGAATGTGCACGTCAGGCAGTGCTGGACTTTAATCTTGCAGGAAAGGTTACAATCATAGGATATTACAGTTCCGAAGATATTCTTACAGCAGTGGAAAAGGGAGTAATCTCTGTTACCTGTGATGTGGATACAGAGCAGCTTGGCAGATACAGTATAGAAGCTCTGACAGCATATCAGAAGGATGGAAGGACCAATTCCTATTATAATGTAGATATTAATTTCCTGGACAAAAATGCAGTACGGGAAATGAGAAGGAAGGGGGTGTCCGGATGAAGCAGTTGCGCTGGAAAGATTTTTCACTGGTCAGTAAAATCGTTATAGAGGTGGGTATGATCGCTGTCCTTCTTTTTGCCATGAATATGCTTTTTTATGTGCGGATCAATAATTCCATGCAAAAGATGGATAATGTTTATGCCAGTAATGCAGAGCTTACCGAACTTTCACAGGTATTTGAGAAAGTACAGGATAATATGTATAAGTATCTTAAGGTTAAGAGTTCTCAGACACTTCTTGATTATTATCAGAATGAGGCAAAATACAGAAATGAACTTGAGAAACTTAATGAAGATAATATCAATGATCCCGTAAAGCTTCTGGAACGGAATATCCGGAAAATGTCGGAAACATATCTGGACTGTACTGCGGAAACGGTAGCTGCCAAACGAGGAAGGAACGTTGAGCAGTATAAGCGTAAATATGATGATGCAACAAAGCTTTACAGATATATCCAGTCATCTATTGACGAACTGAATAACCTGATGTTTCAGGAGAACTCCAGTACTTATGCAGTACTTCGTGCAGTGATGAGATATCTGGAGATAAGCAATTCAGTTATTATGATCATAATTGTAGCCGGTGGAATGCTTCTGCTCATCCAGGCCACCAGAAATATGTTTGTTCCCCTTTCCAATATGGCAGAGACAGCACAACTGGTAGGTCAGGGAAATTTCCATGTAAAGATGCACGATACAGATGCACAGGATGAACTGGGAACAGTAACCAGAGCGTTTAATACAATGGTAGAGAATCTTGATCTGTATATGGCAAGGACGAAAGCAAGTATGGAGAAAGAGCAGCAGATGATGGAGAGGGAGCTTCTTATGGAAAATCATCTGAAAGAAGCACAGCTGAAATATCTTCAGTCACAGATCAATCCGCACTTTCTGTTTAATTCCCTGAATGCAGGAGCACAGCTTGCAATGATGAGGATGCAGAGCAGACCGGGATTTTTGTAGAGAAAATGGCGGATTTTTTCGCTATAATGTAAAAAAAGGACAGGAAGACGCCACATTGGGAGAAGAACTGGAGGCTGTTGATAACTATATTTATATTCTGAATGTCCGGTTCGCCGGAGATATCCATTTCAGCAAGGAGGTGGATGAATCACTGGAGAATGTGCGTATGCCAAGTATGATCTTGCAGCCGGTTGTGGAAAATGCAGTCAATCATGGAATACGTGACATTGAATGGGAAGGAAAAATACATCTCACAGTTACAGGAGATGCAGATTATATACGTATCAGCGTGAAAGATAATGGAAAGGGAATGACGCAGGAACAGATAGAGGGTGTTCTGTCAGGAAACAGAGAGCGCAGAAATGAAGAAGGTGATTCTACAGGAATCGGTATGAATAATGTGATCAGTCGTCTGGAACTTTATTATGAGGAATCAGGCTTATGGAGATTAACAGTGAAGGTGAAGGAAAAGGCACAGAAGCAGTAATCTATATACCTGTGCATGAAAACTAAGAGAAGTATTATGGGAGTGAGAGAAGATGTATAGAATTTTGCTGGCAGATGATGAAGGTATCATGCTGGAATCATTAAAGAAAATTATTGAAACTGAATATGGAAATGAATGTGAAATCCACTGTGCAAAGTCAGGCAGAGTTGTGGTGGAGATGGCACAGGCATATCCGCCGGATATCTGTTTTATGGATATCCAGATGCCGGGAATAAGCGGAATCCAGGCAATCAGGGAAATTCAGAAATTTAACAGCTCAGCAGTTTTGTGATCATAACTGCATATGATAAGTTTAATTATGCAAAAGAAGCAGTGAACCTGGGAGTTCAGGAGTTTCTCACAAAGCCTGTAAATAAGAAAGTAATTCTGGAAACCTGCGCGAAGATGATGACAAAGGTAGATCAGATACGGCAGAAGAGAAGCGATGATCTCCTGATCAGAGAGAAACTGGAGACAGTGGTACCTATGATTGAGAGTGGATATATCAATAATATTCTTCTGCAGGATGATTTTGTTACTTATCAGGATAATTATACACAGCTTCTTGATATCCGTCAGAAATACGGTTATATGATGGTCATAGAATTTGGAGATTCTATGGAAAATGGGGTGCTCAGTAATGCAGTAGGTGCAAGTGTAAAGGCAAACAAATTTTATTCTACTTTTCGTGAAATCGCACAGGGATTCTTTGAATGCCTTGTAGGTCCTATTATGGGAAACAGGATCGTACTGCTTGTTCCTTATGAAAATGCGAAAGAAGATACGAAGACAGAGTTGCAATTGTCACAAGAGCCAGAAATATGGTACATAAATTTGAAAACCGGATCGACAGTATGTTCCGCTGTGGAATCGGAAGAGTCAAAGAACTTGGAAGCGTGAAGGAATCTTTTAAGGAAGCGGTGGTCGCACTGAGAGAGAGCATCAGTCATGTAGTGCATATCGAGGATGTACCGGCGGCACAGAAATATGACGGGGAATATCCAAGAGACCTGGAAATCAGATATCAGAAGAGGATCCTTGAGAAGGATGCTGCGGGAGCGATGAACTGCGCAGAGGGATTTTTTGAATGGATGCACAGTCAGCAGGCCGTCACAAGAGAAGACATTGAGATTAAAATCCTGGAGATGGTGATGAATGCGGAACGCAGGGCATTCTTTGCAGGAACTTTGAAATATAATGTTAACAGCAGGAGAAGCTATATCCGGGAGCTTCAGTCCTGTACGGATATAGAAAATCTGAAGAAGTGGTTTCTGGATAAGACGAGAGAAATCTGTACGAAACTGGAGAATTCCAAGGAAAAAGAAGCTGGCAGTATTATTGACAGAGCAAAGGAATATATCAATGAAAATTTCCGCAGGGATATTTCTCTGGATGATGTTTCAAGAGAGGTAGATATCAGTCCGTATTATTTCAGTAAACTTTTTAAACAGGAAACAGGTAAGAACTTTATTGAATATCTTACAGAAATACGTCTGAAAAATGCCAGAGAACTTCTGCAGGATTCCAGACTTTCCATTAAGGAAATATGTGCACAGTCAGGATACAGTGATCCCAATTACTTCAGCAGGATTTTCAAGAAGTATGAAGGAGTTACGCCTAGTGAGTTCAGAGAGAGGTTAGGCTGATGAAATTATATAAGACAAAAAAGAATTGCGGAAAGCTGCTGCTTGGAATACTGGCATTTTGTACAGGGATGATACTGCTGACAGGATGTGGTTCCTCTTCAGAACAAAAACAGAATAAGAATGAAGAAACAGCAGAAGAGAATAAGGAAGAGGATAAGGTGCAGATCGGACTTACAGTGGATTCTTTTGTTATAGAAAGATGGATCCGCGACAGAGATGTATTTGTGGCGACTGCCAGAGAACTGGGAGCAGAGGTAAATGTGCAGGATGCAGGTGCAGATGTCAAAGAGCAGATCAGTCAGATTGAATACTTTATAAATAAGCAGGTGGATGTGATCGTTGTGATCGCAAGAGACTGTGGAGCACTTTCAGATGCCATACAGAAGGCACAGAGTGCGGGAATTTCAGTTATTTCCTATGACAGAATGGTCAATAATGCCAATACAGATTTGTACATTTCCTTTGATAACCGTAAGGTGGGTGAGATCATGGCACAGGCACTTGTCAATGCACTTCCTCAGGGAGGAGATGTCTTTATGATACAGGGATCCTCTTCAGATAATAATGTCCAGATGGTGAAACAGGGGTTTGATGATATGCTTGCAGACACAGATCTGCATGTGGTTTATGAAGCTAACTGTGATGGCTGGACAGCAGAACTGGCTGCCGGATATGTGGAGGAAGCTCTGGAAAAATATCCTCATGTTAAAGGGGATTATGTGCGGAAATGATGATATTGCCAGTCAGGTCGTACAGGTACTGGCAGAGAATCAGCTTGCCGGAAATGTGGTTGTTGTAGGTCAGGATGGAGATCTTGCAGCCTGTCAGAGAATAGTAGAAGGAACACAGTATATGACTGCTTTTAAACCAATTGAAGATCTGGCAAGAAAAGCAGCGAAATATGCAGTGGAAATGGGTAGTGGAAAGGGAGTTGCAGAACTGGAAGATGTGACAGAAACAGTAAATGACGGAACTTATGAGATTCCTTCCTGCATCCTTGAACCAACTGCAGTGACAAAAGAGAATATAGATAAGGTGATCATTGAAGGAGGTTTCCACCGCAGAGATGAAGTTTATCTGAATGCGGATTACAGTTAAATAAAATATTCAGAGATTATCCGACTGCTTTTGCAGATGTAAGAGTAAATCAGTATATAGCATTATCTTGCAACAAAAATGTCCTGTCCTGTGCAGGGCATTTTTGTTTTTCTTAAAATGTCTTGTTTCTTGCCAACCATGTCCAGATTGCCCTGTGCTATAGTAACATCATCAAGAAAACGTGAGAAACGTAAAAAGAAATGGAGGATTTTTACAATGAGAAAGAAAGTCGTATCTGCAATTCTTTGTGCATCAATGGTAGCTGGAATGGTAGTTATCCCGGGAGTAGCTGTTAAAGCGGATGACAAGAAACTGATTGGTGTTACAATGCCTACAAAAGATCTTCAGAGATGGAATCAGGATGGCGAGAACATGAAGAAAGAGCTGGAAGCAGCCGGCTATGAAGTAGACCTTCAGTATGCATCCAACGATGTAAGCACACAGGTTTCACAGCTTGAGAATCAGGTTGCAAACGGATGTGATCTTCTGGTTGTGGCATCTATCGACGGAAGCAGTCTTGGTGAGCCACTGAAACAGGCTAAAGAAGCAGGAATACCGGTTATTTCCTATGACCGTCTGCTTATGAACTCAGATGCAGTTACTTATTATGCAACATTTGATAATTACAAGGTAGGTCAGAAACAGGGCGAATATTTAGTAGATGCACTTGATCTCGACAATCAGGACGGACCGTTTAATATTGAGCTGTTCACAGGTGATCCTGGTGACAATAACTGTAACTTCTTCTTCGGCGGAGCAATGGATGTACTTCAGAAATATATTGACGAAGGTAAGCTGGTAGTTAAATCCGGACAGACAGAATTTGAGCAGGTTGCAACTGCTAACTGGGACAGTGCAAAGGCTCAGGACAGAATGGATACAATTATCGCAGGTAACTACTCAGACGGCTCCAACCTTGACGCAGTTCTCTGCTCCAATGACTCTACAGCACTTGGCGTAGAAAATGCTCTTGCAGCTTCCTATACAGGAGAATATCCGATCATCACAGGTCAGGACTGTGATACACCAAATGTTAAGAACCTTGTAGCAGGAAAACAGGCTATGTCCGTATTCAAGGATACACGTGCTCTTGCAACAGCAGTTGTTGGAATGGTTGATTCCATCATGAAAGGTGAAGAACCGGAAGTTAATGATACAGAATCCTATGATAATGGCACAGGTGTTATCCCGACATACCTTTGCGATCCGGTTGTTGTCACGGTTGACAATTACAAAGAAATGCTGATCGATTCCGGATACTATACAGAAGATCAGATTAAGTAATAAAAATTGATCATACAGGCGGGAATACCACCCGCCTGTGTTAATCTATAGCAATCCCAGAAAAATAATTGTAATTCAGTATTTCCTGGGATTGCTATAGGGCTGCCCGTCGCAGGCATGATTTATAAAAGGGAGGGAAACAAAATTGGCTAAGATACTTCTGGAAATGAAAAATATTACCAAAACTTTCCCAGGTGTAAAAGCACTGGATAACGTTAATCTTCAGGTGGAAGAGGGCGAGATCCACGCTCTGGTCGGTGAAAATGGAGCCGGTAAATCTACCCTGATGAATGTATTAAGTGGTATTTATCCGTATGGAACATACGATGGTAATATTATTTATAACGGTGAAATCTGTAAATTCAATACAATTAAAGACAGTGAAGAAAAAGGAATTGTAATCATTCACCAGGAACTGGCACTGATCCCATATATGACGATCGGTGAAAATATGTATCTGGGCAATGAAAGAGGAAGTTCATTATCTATTAACTGGAATGAAACCTACGGAGAAGCAGATAAATATCTGAAAATAGTAGGACTTGAAGAATCCTCCAGAACTTTGATCAAGGATATTGGTGTAGGTAAACAGCAGCTGGTAGAAATCGCCAAGGCACTGGCAAAAAATGCCAAGCTTCTGATCCTGGACGAGCCGACAGCATCTTTAAATGAGGATGATTCTCAGGCTCTGCTGGAATTGCTTCTGAAGTTCAAAAAACAGGGAATGACATCTATTATCATTTCCCATAAACTAAATGAAATTTCCTATGTTGCGGATAAGATTACAGTTATCGTGATGGATCTACTATCGAGACTTTGGATAAGAAGAAAGATGACTTTTCCGAGCAGCGTATTATCCAGGGTATGGTAGGCCGTGAGATGACAGACCGATTCCCGAAACGTCCAGGTGTAAAGATTGGAGATGTTTCCATGGAGGTTAAGAACTGGAATGTCTATCATCCGCTGTACTCAGAACGTAAAGTAGTGGATAATGTATCATTTAAGGTGCATAAAGGGGAAGTTGTAGGTATCTCCGGACTTATGGGTGCAGGACGTACAGAACTTGCCATGAGTATTTTCGGAAAAAGCTATGGAACTAAGATTTCCGGTCAGGTATTCATGAACGGAAAAGAAGTGAAGCTGAATACTGTACAGGAAGCAATCGATAACAAGCTTGCTTATGTTACAGAGGACAGAAAAGGAAATGGTCTGATACTTTCCAAATCCATTAAGATGAATACTTCTCTTGCAAATATGAAGGGAGTCAGTAATGGAAAGGTTATTGACGCAGATAAAGAATATGCGGTGGCAGAGGATTACAGAAAGAAGTTGAAAACAAAATGTCCGTCTGTCGAGCAGAATGTAGGCAACTTAAGTGGTGGTAACCAGCAGAAAGTCCTTCTTGCAAAATGGATGTTTACAGAACCGGATATTCTGATCCTTGATGAGCCTACCCGTGGTATTGACGTAGGTGCGAAATACGAAATTTACTGTATTATTAACGATCTGGTAGCAGCAGGAAAATCTGTTATCATGATTTCTTCTGAACTTCCGGAAGTACTTGGAATGTCAGACAGAATCTATATCATGAATGAGGGCAGGTTCGTAGGTGAGGTCGGCAAAGAAGAGGCCACATCAGAACTGATCATGTCCAAGATCGTAAAATCAGGAAAAGGAGCGTAAAGAAGATGGAAAAAAAGATTAGTTTTTCAGAGATATTAAAGAAATATACCATGGTGCTTGTTCTTGTTCTGGTAGTCATCATGTTTGCTGTAAATACAAAGGGGGTTATGCTTCTTCCTCAGAATGTGAATAACCTTGTAGCCCAGAACGCGTATGTATTTATCCTTGCAACAGGTATGTTGTTCTGTATTCTGACTGGTGGTAATATTGACCTTTCTGTTGGTTCTGTTGTATGTTTTGTAGCAGCAGTTGGCGGTAAGATGATGGTTCTCAACAGTATGAACCCATATCTTACAATGCTGGTTATGTTGATTACAGGTATTGCCATCGGTGCATGGCAGGGATTCTGGATTGCATATGTAAGAATCCCACCGTTTATTGTAACTCTGGCTGGTATGCTTGCGTTCCGTGGTCTTTCAAACGTAGTTTTACAGGGACAGACACTGGCACCAATGCCTGATTCTTACCTGGCACTGTTTAACAATTATATTCCGGATCCATTTGGGAAAGAGGGATTTAATCTTATCTGTTTTGTAGTTGGTATTATTGTCTGTATTGTATATGTGTTGCTTGTTCTGAAGAATCGTGCAGATCGTGTGAAGAAAGGGTACAGTGTAGATGCTTTTGGTGGCGTTGCAGTTAAGATGATTCTGATCTGTGCAGTTGTTATTGCTTTTATGTTCCGTCTGGCTCAGTATAAAGGTATTCCGAATTCTCTGATCTGGGTAGCTGTGATCATTGCAATCTATACATATATTGCTTCCAAGACAACTACAGGACGTTATTTCTATGCAGTTGGCGGTAATGAGAAGGCTACAAAGCTTTCTGGTATTAATACAAATAAGGTTTATTTCCTTGCTTATCTGAATATGGGTCTTCTGGCTGCTATTGCAGGTATGGTTACTATGGCCCGTCTGAATTCTGCCAATCCTCAGGCAGGTACAAACTTTGAGATGGATGCTATCGGTGCTTGTTTTATTGGTGGTGCTTCTGCTTATGGCGGAACCGGTACAGTTCCGGGGGGTTATCATTGGTGCATTGCTGATGGGTGTTCTGAACTTAGGTATGAGTATCATGGGTATTGATCAGAACCTGCAGAAGGTTGTTAAAGGTCTGGTTCTGCTGGCAGCGGTTATCTTTGATGTTGTTAGTAAGAGAAAATCCTTTATTGTGAAATAAAAAATTGTATATTCCTCCTTGAATAGGAATTTTTTGCAGGGCTTGCAGAGATGCGAGCTCTGTTTTTTTGATTGGTAGGGGACGCGCAGAAAAATAGTGTGTTTGATGTGCGGTTTCGGCATCTAAGATATTCTAAGGTCAAAAAAATCTGCATAAAGGCATGAGCCGGCTTCTCAAACTCGCTCCGTCGCAGACTCCGCTCAGACAGGTGATGCAGCCGGCTCATAACGCAGATTTCTGCAGACTAAGTATCTCTAAGCATCCTGCAAATGCACACAATATCAATAATTTCTCCCCGCTGGCTGTTCAGGACGATTATACAAGCGGGGCTCTCGCCTGGGAGGCGAATCGCCTCTTCTATAGCAATCCTTGTAAATAATGCATTTAAGACAGTTCAGCAGAGTGCGAAAGACAAGGAAGATATCTGCAGGCGTGCTGACGCACGGCAAGATATCTGACGCAGGATTTCACACTCTGATGGACTGGATTAAGAAACATTATTTGTCTAGTGTATCCAAGTTCT
>ENA-OQIM01000808-OQIM01000808.1-human-gut-metagenome-genome-assembly--contig:-NODE-808-length-11548-cov-1.301725_pt1 | contig 11548 bp, 18 predicted proteins | sample MGYA00242579_ERZ504744 | MGnify/ENA primary metagenome ERZ504744 (study PRJEB26092, sample SAMD00036441) | human gut metagenome | host: Homo sapiens | study: EMG produced TPA metagenomics assembly of...
CGGGCTTTCGAGGAAACAGAAAAGAAATACCTGGAATTGTATAGCTTTTTTACCCATTGAAAAAATAAATTTCCGCGAAGAAGAACTGCAGGTATCCAATGATTTTTCTTTCAGGATGAACTGATGCAAAATTGGGAACTTGACAAAAGATATGAAGCTTGGCTTGTATGTCTCGGGATTTGGCATATTCATGCCAAAACACCTCGCGGGACAGTGGTGTGTGAACAGTAACATATTTTCAACAAAATTTCACAAAAAAATATAAATACCACTTGTGTTTTTGAATAATATGCACTATAATATAAAACATATTAATTAAAGTTTTTAGTCTAAATTAATATTATATGTGTCTAAGGAGGAAAACAGCATGGTTGAACTGATTGTAGGAAAGAAAGGCAAGGGCAAAACAAAAGTACTGTTAGATAAGGTAAATGGTGCGGTAAAAGAGGCAAATGGAAGTATTGTCTACTTAGACAAGAGCACAAAACATATGTATGAACTCAACAATAAAGTACGTCTTATTGATGTATCCGGATTCCCTATTAAGAATGCAGATGAATTTGTAGGATTTATCTGTGGTATCCTTTCTCAGGATCACGATCTTGAGCAGATTTATCTTGACAGTTTCCTTAAGGTAGCAAAATTGGAAGATAAAGACATTACAGGTACTCTGGGACAGTTAGATGAGATTGGTAAACAATTTAATGTTACTTTTGTAATTAGCGTATCTTTAGACAAAGAAGAGATTCCTGAAGCGCTCCATGGTAAGATCAGTGTAGCTTTATAACCATCTTTATTATTAATACTAAAAACTACATAACATAAATAAAAAGGATACCTGTTAAGATATTTTCAGCAGATATCCTTTATTGCATTTTGTAAGCATACCTGTTATCATGGAAAAACAATAAATATTAGGAGATGAGAGATATATGGAAGAATTATACAGAATAATTGAGCAAAAAATTAAAGATGCAGGATATCCAAGAGCAATTTCCGGTGAAATGGTTTACGGAGATATCTGCGACCAAATTGAAGGAAAAGAAAATGGCTCTTACGTTTTACTTTCCAAGGTTGAAGATGATGTTATTTTTGAATATCATATTACTGTAATGGATGATGAATTCAATCTTGGGTTACTGACAATACGTACTCCGGAAGGCGTATTTGAAACTGATTTTGATAAATAAAAATAGCTTTAACAGTTAGTAAATAGAATTCTGAAAAACATATCATAACCCAAACAGAATCAAGTATGTGACAGATATGTCTTATGTCTGTTATTTAAAGTCTATACAAAACTCCAGACATAAGACATATCTGTCATTTTTCATACTTTATCTTTTTATGTTTTTAATCTTCGCGTAAATGCACCGCTGTGGCCGCCTTACGACGTCTTGCATCATCCATAGCTGCATAATGTTTCTTTGTGGTGTTTACATCTCTGTGACCTAATACATCGGCTACAAGGTAAATATCGCCTGTTTCCTGATACAAAGTAGTACCGTAAGTACTGCGAAGCTTGTGTGGTGTGATTTTTTTTTGTGGTCGTTAATGGCACCTGCGTATTTTTTTACCAGATTTTCAACAGCCTGGATGCCAATCCTTTTTCGCTGGGTAGAGTAGAAGAGAGCGTGTTCATGCCCTGCTACAGGAACGATATTCTTACGAACTTCCAAGTACTTTTTCAAAGCTTTTTCTACCTCATGTCCAAAATATACAACCATTTCATTTCCACCTTTTCGGGTGACTTTAATCCCATTATTTTTAAAATCAACATCTTCAACATCAAGTCCTACACATTCAGATACACGAATCCCGGTACCAAGCAGGAGAGTAACGATGGCAAGATCACGCTCCTTGGTTTTTTCATAATAAACACGTTTCTGTCCGGTAAGCTCATCACCGCAGTGCTCTATATGATCCAATAACATGGCAACTTCATCAGCATCAAGACGTATAATATTTTTTTCATGAGTTTTCGGAACATCTACAAGAACAGTTGGGTTCGTCTGGATAAATTCATGTTTATAATAATATGCATAAAAACTTCTCAATGCAGAAATTTTTCTTTTCAGGCCACGTTCACCATTGGTTTCTGTTTTATCACCATTTTTATATACTTTAAGGTATTCCTGATATTCCTCGATATCTATAGCTTTAAGCTGATCCAGAACATCAACGGTAAAGTCTTTCATGGAATAGTCCTTAAAGGCAGGATTTCATCCAGGAGAAACTGAAAAAAGATTCGGATATCATACGCATAGGAAATTCGTGTTTTGGTAGTAGTAAGCGGATCCATAGCACGAAAATAATCCTTGCAGAAATCAGGCAGTGTTTTCAAAACAGCTCGAAGCTTCAAAATATTTGAAATATCGGTCTGTTCATGGTAAGTGACTTTCTTGCTATCATTATAATAATCAATATATTTATCCATAAAAAATCTCCTTAAAAAAATTATTTTATAACTTCTTAATGTTAAGAATATTGTTGAGAATATTTAAGACATATAAATCATCAAAAATTGATAATGATTAATAATTGCAGAGAAAATGCCTTTGTCAATAAACGATTACAGCGCAAAGACAGCTGCAGTCTACATCTATATGAAAAACTCGCGTTTGTCGTATAGATGTAGATAACATAAAAACATACTACTTTCGTATGTTTTTATGTTATCTTATTGTTGCCAACCAGTACATCCATTTATTGTTTCCGGATTTATTTTTGCGTGCTAATTGTTTGTATTTATCAAATAATAACTTTTTTCTGCCTTCATATCAAAACAATTGATTGAATTACTTAGCGTTCAATTTAAATTTTTTCTACAGCAATTTTTTGTCAATAATCTGGTAGTTTGCCCGATGTATATACAAGCTTTTCCGTCAACCATAAGTTTCGTCATTTGGGGAAGGTCTTCCGGAACTTCCCAGTACACGTCATCTCCCGAAAAAGCCGCTATAGGCTGTCCCAACTGGGATTTGATCACTACTATACGTGATTTTCCAAAGTCATTAGTTTTACAGACAATCTGTAATAATGCGATTCAATTCCGGAAGCTCTTTTTTGAGAGCGATCAGTTTCCCATCTTTTAGAAAACAATGTCTGGAATAAGCGGTTGTGCAGATTTCATTTCTGCTCGCATTAAAAAATTCATAATTAAATTCCAGAGAAATTCCATTATACTGCTTAATGCCAACGCGGATCCGGATTTCATCATCGAAGAAAACTTGCTTTCTATATGCAACTGAAATTTCCACAACAGGAGATCACTCCCAACTCTTCTACTTTCTTATAGCTGAAACCCATCCGGCTCATATATCCAATCCTGGCCTCTTCCATCCATTTTACATAATTAGAGTGATGGATAATGCCATCTGGTCTGTTTCATGATATTGCGCTTTTCTGTAATAAGTGTATGTTTTTTCTGATTCTTCCTTCATATACCATATATCCTTTTTTTATATATTTATAAAATGAAAATAACTATACCACTCGCTTGTCTGCGAAACGATGTAGTAGAGCGTGCAGATTGCGGGAATGATTTTTCAGACACGCTCTAGCTGAAACCGGTTAATTATGACGGTCTCTTCACATAATTCAGAGGATTCTGATTTACCCCATTAACCATAACCCCAAAATGAAGATGAGCCCGGTGCTGTTCCCGGTGCTTCCTACATATCCGATAATATCACCTTTTTTGACCTTATCTCCTACACTCAGATTTGGGTTAAATTTAGACTGGTGCATATATTCTGTGATAAGTCCCTTTCCATCATGATTGATCTTGGTATAATATCCGGCACCGCCTGACGCTGCCGGTGAAAGCATGGCAACAATGGTTCCTGATGCTGCCGCATAAATCGGTGTTCCTGTAGGAGCAGGAATGTCAATTCCTTTATGATTGGTAGAACCGACTCCTCCCGGAGATTCCCTGTTTCCAAAATAACTGCTGATATAGGAATAACCGGAGCTTAAAGGCCACCGGAAAGAAACTCCGTTCTGATAGTCAGGAATAAGAGAACCATCTTCTCCAACATAATGATTATCATCAATCCACTGATTTGTAACCAGAGCACCTGTGGAGGAACTCAGGTAATACTTCTCTCCATCTACAGTAACCCACCCACTTTCACGTTCACATGTAGAAGGATTCATATAATATTTCTTTCCGTCTACTGTCAGCCATCCAGAGGCCAGCACCCCATCTGATTTCGCATAATAATGAGCACTTTTTTTTCGTGATCCACTTACTGCTGGCAAGTTTTCCGTCAGACTCAAAATATATCTTTTCCCAGATGACGATTTCAGGATAATATCATCGTAACGGATTCCATTAGTTTTCTTAAAATAATACTTGTGTCCGTTGATCGTCTGCCATCCCGTAACCAGTTTACAATCTGATTTCCTGAAATACCGATAATAGGAATCCGGTTTATAGAAGCCTTTGACAAGTTTACCATTTGAAGCTGCATAATAATAAGAACCGTCTGTTTCTTTATACCATCCGCTTCTGACCAGCTGACCGGTATTTCTGTTAAAGGAATACCAGCTTCCCTTTACTTTCAGACGCCCTTTTGCCATAGTGCCATTGGCCTGAAGATAATAGGTGGAATTCCCGCTTTTGCGAAAACAGTTTTTATACATTTTTCCTTTTTCATTAAAGCAGTAATATACATTATTTACTTTATGGAAACCGGATCGTATCACCCCGTCATTCCAGAAATAGTATTTATTCCCTGCAGCTGTAGTTACCCATCCGGTATGCATATATCCTTTTTTTTCATCAAAGAAATACGTTTTTCCATTTACTGTCTGCCAGGTAGTAAGCATTTTACCTTTTTCATTAAAACAGTACTTTTTTCCACTGATGGTCAGAATTCCGGCTTTGGCTGCACCGGTCTTTCCGAAATAGTACTGATTTCCTGCAGCACTTTTGTACCAGCCGGTAGCTTTTTTTCCGTTCTTATCGTAATAGTACCAGCTTCCGTTTTTTTTTCACAAATCCTGTCTGCTTTTTGGAAGTTGCTGCAGCCTGAACCGGTACAGAGAAACCGGAAAAGATTCCACCCTGCAGAGCCAGTGCCAGAACCAAAAGAAAAGCTGTCAAATATAACTTTTTTTCTTCATAGTAACTCCTGTGTGTGTTTTTTTTTGTAACTGTGAAGGTTTACTTATTTTTCTCTCGTTTATTCTTTAATTCAACATATCTGTTCTTCAGGAAAATCCCTGCTTTTTTGATATATCCCCATATTATGTTTAAAATCCGCAGGAGATATTTCCATATGGTTATGACCAGTCCGGAAAGCGGATTCCATATTTTCATAAAGAAATTATTTTTTCTCGCTTCCAGTTCTTCCGGTGAAACCTTGTGTTTTTCTTCCTTGCAAAGAGGAAGTACTTCACCTGTCTGTTCATCCAGACAGTCAATATTTATATATGTCTCCTCTTCTGCCGGCATTTTTTTTGTCATTAAGAGAATGATTGATCAATCTCCAGATCAGAGCATAAAGTACGGCAAATACAGGAACTCCTGCAATCATTCCCGGAACCCCAAAGAGACCGCCCCCGATCATGATGGCAACAATAACCATAAAACTGGAAAGTCCGGTAGAGTCTCCGAGAATTTTCGGACCAAGGATATTTCCATCAAACTGCTGAAGAAGCAGGATAAAAATTGCAAAATACAGACCTTTTATGGGATCTACTACTAAAATAAGCAAAATACATGGAATGGCTCCGATGTAAGGACCAAAAAACGGAATGACATTTGTCACACCGATAATTACACTGATAAGAATTGGATACGGCAAATCCAAAAGCAACATTCCAAAATAACACAAAACTCCAATAATAGCAGAATCCAGAAGTTTTCCGTATATGAAACCGCCAAAAGTCTTGTCTGTAAAACGCATAACGCGTATAAGCATATTTGCCCATTTATGAGGCAATATGGCATATACCATCATTTTGCTTTTGGCAACAAATTTCTCTTTGTCTGCAAGTACATACAAAGCTACAATGGCACCGATCAGAAAATTCTTCATAAAGATCAGGATATCAAAAATACCTGCTGAAACATTTTGAGCATATCCTGCATCTGCGGAAGAATATCGGTAGTAAGATATTCCTGTGCTTTTGCAGAGTACTGGTTGATCATATCGAGCATTTCAGGATTCAGTTTCCATCCATGCTCAACAAATGAATTGAGCCACTTTTCAATAACTTTTATATAGTACGGAAAACTGTAAATAATACTCATGATACTTCGGATCAACTGAGGAAGCACCATCATCAGTAATGCGTAAATGATAATCCAGAACAGGAACATGGAAAAAAGGACACATCCCCATCGAATAGCCCGTTTTCCTTTTTTCTGTAACTTAATATTATGCTTTTCCAGCTGCGGATAGATCAGCTTCTGCTCAAAGAGATTGATCAGCGGACTGAGAATATAAGCAAGGATTACACCATAGATAATAGGCGCCATAATTCCCAGAAAAGTTTTGATTCCCACGATCAGGGTTTTCATGTGAAATATGCCATAATAAAACAGCATACTGGCGGCAATTACCAGAAAAGCGGTTACACCCCAGTGTAAATATCGGTTGTCCCAACGAAATTTCATAATGTCCTCCTTTTTAACATGGTATGATTATAGCATATATTTCAACAAATGTCAATTGAAAATTTAATATATATTAAAAAAAATTATAGCAGTCTTGTTACTGTTCATACACCACTATCCCGAGACATACAAGCCAAAATTCCATTGCCGCAGCAATCTGGAATGAATTGAAAAGACTGTTATAAATTCATCCAAAAACAGATACTTTACCAAGGATGTGGTAAAGTATCTGTAAAAATATAATCCTATTTATTTTTTATTGAATCAAAAATCTCAATTGCCTGAATGATTGCTTTTGCTGCACCATCAATTCCAAGTTTGCTGCTGTCTACGCAGAGATTGTAGCTTGAAGCAGCACCCCATTTCTTATTGGTGTAGTAATTATAGTAACTGGAACGGCTCTTGTCTGTCTTATTGATCATGTCTTTTGCTTCTTTTGCAGTTTTATTATGTTTCTGTGAAAGAGGTTAATCCTCCAGTCTGTATCTGCATGTACAAATACACTGAAACAGTCTTTATACTCTGACAACGCATAATCTGCACATCTTCCGACCATAACGCATGGACCTTCGGAGGCCAGTTTCTTGATTGCGTCAAACTGTGCAAGAAATACTTTGTGTTCATAGGCATATCTGTAAATCCTGAAGAAGAATAACCAAATGAGTAGGTATCCATAACCAGAGAATATAAAAAGCTGTTAGTTGGTCTTTCATCATGATTCTCAAAAAGTTCTTTGCAGATACCGCTTTCATTTGCTGCGTGTTCGAGAAGTTCTTTATCATAACATTTAATACCAAAATATTTGGCAACTTCCTGACCTATCTGTCTTCCTCCACTGCCGTACTCACGACCAATTGTAATAATTGAACTCGTACTATTCATAGTCTGCACTCCCTTCTGTTACATATTCGATAGACATATTATACAATATTTCCAAAAAAATGCAAACTACTTTCGTAATTTTTCTAATAATTTAACGAAATATTCAGGTAAAGGAGCTGTAAACTCCATATATTCGCCCGTTGATGGATGAACAAAGCAAGAATCATTGCATGAAGCGTCTGTCCCTGCAGATGATAAGGATTCTTACCGGAACCGTACACTTCATCACCCAGAAGTGGATGACCGATACTTGTCATATGCACACGAATCTGATGCGTTCTGCCTGTTTCCAGACGGCATTCCACATAAGTGTCAATTTTGAAACGTTCCAGAACTTTATAATGTGTGACAGCATCCTTGCCGTTTTTATAGTTGACAGCCATCTTTTTGCGGTCAATCGGATGGCGCCCGATGGGACCTTCGATCGTCCCTTCGTCTTCTTTCAGTACTCCTGCTACGATTGCCCGGTATCTACGCCTGATAGAATGCTCTTTTAACTGTTCTGCCAGGTTGCGGTGTGCATTATCATTCTTGCATACAAGAAGTGCACCTGTGGTATCCTTATCGATTCTGTGGACAATACCAGGACGCAGAACACCATTGATTCCCGACAGATTGTCCTTACAGTGAAACATAATAGCATTTACCAATGTTCCGGAAGTATGTCCGGCACTGGGATGAACCACCATCCCCTTTGGTTTATTTACAATAAGTACATCATCATCTTCATAAAGAATATCCAGAGGGATATCTTCCGGAAGTATATCCGGCTCTTTTATGTCAGGAACTGCTACGGAGATTTCATCTCCTTCCTGAACTTTGTAGTTGGCTTTTACAGTAGAACCATTGACGGTTATTTTCTGCTCTTTAAGCAGCTTTTGAATATAAGAACGTGACAGTTCTTCGTTCATTTCAGAAAGATAGCGGTCAATCCGGATACCGGACTGACCGTCAGAAACCTGATAATTAAGAATTTCCATAATACTAATCCTTTTTTATTCTTAAGAAGTCATAATCTTCATCATTTTTGTATCTGAAACACACCAGCATAACAAGTAATATGCCACTGCATACCACATACATATCAGCTATATTAAATACCGGAAAATCAATCAGTGAAAAATAGATAAAATCCACAACATAGCCTCTGCATACTCTGTCAATAAAATTTCCAAGAGCACCGGAAACCATTACCAGTGCAGTTACTGACAGCGGCAGATAATATCTGTTTTTCGGGATTCTGGCATATACATAGATAAATACACCAAAAAACAAAAGGCACAAAATCACAAACACCGGAATTTTACCTTCAAACAATCCAAAGGCCATTCCACGATTTTCGAGATACCGTAATTGAAGAACTCCTGGAATGAGAGAGATATCAGGCTGATCTTTCAGTTGTGCCAGAACAAGAGATTTACTTCCCTGATCCAGGATTGTCAGCAAAAGGATAATAATACAGCCTCTAATCCAGTGCATACATGAAGATACGGAGGAAACAGCTGTCATACCAGAATCTCCCGGATTGCCTGGAGCAGTTCCTCATCTGTGACAGTTTTGTCTATAAAACTTTTACCGATCCCGTCCATAAGGATAAATTTAATATGACCGGCTTCCATTTTTTTGTCTTTTTTTTGTTGCTGCCAGGACATCCCCGGCATTCAGTGAATCAACAGAAAGAGGAAGATTATAAGAATGGCACCCTTTTCTGATCTCTTCGTATTCTTCTTCTGTTAATAATCCTCTCTGCATGGAAAGATAAGCGGCAGCGATCAGACCGACTCCAACACACTGTCCATGAAGCAGCTGAAAGTTTTTCATTTTTTCGACTGCATGTCCGACTGTGTGACCAAGATTTAAAAGTGCACGTTCTCCCTGCTCCTTCGGATCACGCTCTACACACCTGCCTTGATCTCGCAGCATCTGCGGATCATTCTGGAAAGCATACTCAGATCCAATTTACTGATCTCAGGCTGATTCTTACATACAAAACGGAAGAACTCTTCATCGCAGATCAGTCCTGTCTTAAGAATTTCACCCATTCCACAGGTGAATTCCCGATTCGGAAGAGACTGCAGGTACTCATATTCATATATACAAGGCGGCTGATGGAAAGCTCCTACCATGTTTTTGTACTGAAGGAAGTCAACACCTGTTTTACCTCCTACGCTGCTGTCAACCTGTGCCAGAAGCGTAGTAGGAACCTGGATAAAATCAATCCCTCTCAGGTAAGTGGAAGCTCCGAAACCAGTCAGATCACCTACAACACCGCCGCCCAGCGCAACCAGCAGACCTTTTCTGTCCATTTCATTCTCAATCAAAGTTTTATATAATTCCTGTACTGTATTCAGGTTTTTGTTCTTTTCACCAGCTTCAAATACAAAAGAGAATATTTCAGAGGAAATTTCCTGAAGAGCTGATTTAACTGCCTCATAATAAAGAGGTGCAACATGACTGTCTGTCACAATACAGATTTTCCGGTTTTCAAGTCCTTCTTCTCTGATCGCACCGGCAAGATCCTGAAAGTCATTTTTAAAATAAATAGGATAATGGAAATCTCCTTCCCGTTTACAAGTAATTTCTGTTCTGCCATTTTCCTGTTCTCCTTTTATTACAAAATTTATACATAGCGCATAATACGCACACTGCAGCGTCCTTTTTTTGTCTGGTGAGAAACACCGTCAAAATGAACCGTCCTTTCCCACGTACAGATATAATGTCACCATCTTTCGGCTCATATCCGTTGCTGGTGATCAGTTTTCCGTTGACAAAAACCTGCCCGCCTTCAATATAAGATACCATACTGCTTCTGGATGTCTTAAAAGCAAGCGAGATCAATGAATCCAGACGTACCGAAGCGCAGGTACCGCTGACAGATTCAAGGACAGGGCGTGGAAATTCATCAGAATCCTCCACTTTTGTGATCAGAATATTGGTATGACGGACCCGGCACAGATTTTCAAGAAAGAATTCCGTCATTTTGTTCTGGCAGAAAAACCAGGCAGCTTTTTTCTGAACAACAATATCACCGATCACACTTCTGTCTACTCCAAGATTGAGAAGTGCACCGAGATAATCACGATGAGAAAGCTCTTCAGAGAATTTAAGAGCCTTTGGTTCAATCCTCAGACAGTCGATGGGATATTCCCATGTAAAAGCAAGAGCATCAGGATGAAATGCAACCATCTGACGCTCCGCATTCTCATAGCCTCCGGACGTCTCCATAACAATCTGGGGAAACTGATGTTTCAGGCTACTGACTATATTCTGTTCATTTAAATTAAGAAAATCCGAAAATGTAACGATATCTCTCTGCCAGGAGAGATTTGCCAATTCCCGGATTCTCTTAAGAAAAAATTCGTCTTTTTCCATCCTGGATCAATATCCTGCTCTTACAGACGGAGCAGAGCCTCCCAGAATATTCTGAAGGTCACCGGTAATATCTACATTGTACGGTCCAAGTACAAAGATATAGCTGGATACTTTCTGAAGGCTGCCGCCTAAAGAATAGCATGCACCGGACGTGAAATCGATGATTCTCTGTGCCAGTTCCACATCAATTCCCTCCAGATTCAAAATAACAGTAGAATTATCTACTAAAGTGTCAGCAATCTCACGCGTATCTTCCATAGAAGAAGGTTTGATCACACAGACTTCCATATTTGGGCCCTGATTTGATTTGCGGCTGCTTCTCATTGGAGTAATCTTGGAAGATGCTGCAGGACGTGTCTGGCGTTCGGCGCGTTCCTGTTTAACCGTAACCTTAGACGGAGCTGAAGCGGTCTGTTTTGGAGCAGATGCCTGTTTAGGAGCTGTCTTTACTGCTTTCTCTTCTACATCATCGAAGTCATCATTATCGTCGGATTCTTTTTTCTTAGAGAATTTATCAAAAATTTCTTCTTTGGTTTCTCATCGAAATCGTCATCGAGAAAGTCATCATCTTCTTCCTCATCTAACAGATCATCATCTAAGATCCATCATCATCATAATCATCGTTTAATTTGATGGCATCTAAAAATTTATCAAAACGCCCATTTT
>ENA-OQIM01000809-OQIM01000809.1-human-gut-metagenome-genome-assembly--contig:-NODE-809-length-11545-cov-2.222806_pt1 | contig 11545 bp, 20 predicted proteins | sample MGYA00242579_ERZ504744 | MGnify/ENA primary metagenome ERZ504744 (study PRJEB26092, sample SAMD00036441) | human gut metagenome | host: Homo sapiens | study: EMG produced TPA metagenomics assembly of...
TTGGCATCGAGGCCAACGTCGTAGCGAAGGACTGGCGCTCGCGATCGCGATTGCGCGCGTTGGTGCGGTCTCCCCTGCTGTGAATGTGCCGTGCAGCATGATGGCGCCGCGCGCTTGCCATTCCAGCTGAGCATGGGGTAATGGCTCATCACCAGACGATGGCCCTTCGCGTAACCGGGAGCGATCTCCAGATAATCGCGCACCTCATCCAAATGTGCGGCGCGTCCGGATCTTCCCAATCGCCGTCATGGTTACCACGGATGAGCGTTATGTTCTGGCAGTCGATGCGCTCGCGCAGGCGAACCGCTTCCGCCAGGGGCAATCGATACGTAAAGTCTCCCAGGACATAAAGGCGGTCGTCCACAGCCACGCACTCGTTGATGGCATCGATGACACGGCGGTTCATCTCCTCGACCGAGTCAAACGGTCGATCCATGTCGTGCAAGATATTCGTATCGCCCAGGTGCAGGTCGGCGGTAAACCACATCATCGTCTCTGTCCTCATTTCGCAACGCGTATAAGACCTGTTTAGTATACAGACGCGACGATGAGACAGTCACCCAAAGAGCCCGCCGAACAGACCTCGGCGACGCTTGTCTTGCTTTTTCGAAACGTCATCCTGAGCCTTCTTGCCCTGCCGCTTTTTGCAATCTTGCTCCAGTTCATCGTCATCGAGCAGCAGATCCCACTCAAACGGATCATCTACCAGATCGAACAAGTCATCGTCATCAAACACGTGCGCCTCCATTACCGATTAGCGAGCATCCACAACGTAGTGAGAAGCCTACGGGCCCGTGCGGACACAAATTCATCCTGTCTGCGTCTTTCAATCGTTTGCCGCAACGCTTGCGCGACGGAACGCTTGCAGATAAGATAGGAACACGGATGGCACCCGTGGCAGCGGGTCTTGCCAACTCCGATACACGTTTTCATTGTGAGAAGTGGCCGTCTTCGCTTACGCGGGGGGCGGCCACTTTGTTTATCCCTATGTCATCTGATTCTAATGCACAAACATGCGCACGAACTTGTGCTTCCAGCTTGCATAAGGGGCATAGCGGAATGGCACGTCCAACACGTTGCCTTGTTCACGATGCTCTTCTTGTGGCTAAACGTATCGAAGCTCTCGCGTCCATGGTACTGTCCCATACCGCCTCGCCCCCATGCCGCCAAAGCCCATATGGCTCGTGGCCAAATGCATAATGGTGTCATTAACACAGCCACCACCAAAGGGCACGTAACGCACAAAGCGCTGCTGAACCGCACAGTCCTGGCTAAAGATATACAGGGCCAGCGGCGTCGGACGATCCGTAATAAACGCTTCGGCCTCGTCTAGGCTCTCAAACGTCAGCACCGGCAAGATGGGACCGAAGATCTCCTCCTGCATCACGCGTCATCGGGGGTCACGCCGTCCAAAATCGTCGGCTCGATCTTGAGCGAAGCCTCGCGCGCGGCACCTCCAAGCACGACCTTATCGGGATCGATCAGCCCGCGCACGCGCGCAAAATGCTTGGCGTTGACGATATGCCCGTAGTCCTCATTGTCGAGCGGATGCTCGCCAAACATGCGGCGGACCTCCTCCTTGATGAGGCCCAGCAGCTCGTCGCGCACGCTCGTATCGACCAGCAGGTAGTCGGGTGCCACGCAGGTCTGCCCCACGTTGAGCCATTTACCAAAGGCGATACGCCGTGCCGCAACCTTCAAGTTTGCCGTCGCATCCACGATGCAGGGACTCTTTCCGCCCAGCTCAAGCGTCACGGGCGTAAGGTTTTTACTTGCGCGCTCCATGACGAGCTTGCCGACCGGAACGCTACCGGTAAAGAAGATCTTGTCCCAGCACTCGTCGAGCAGTGCTTCGTTCTCGGCGCGACCGCCCTCGACAACCGTCACCAGGCACGGATCAAATGCCTCTTCACAGATTTGCTTGAGCACCGCGCTCGATGCCGGAGCATATGCGCTCGGCTTGATGACCACGGTATTGCCCGCCGGCAAGGGCAGGCCGGCGAGTGGCTCGAGCGTCAGCAAAAACGGGTAGTTCCACGGAGCCATGATGAGTGTGACGCCATAGGGCACGGCCTGCGTCTTGCACACACTCACGGCGTTGGCGAGGTCACACGGGCGCAGGAGCGGGCGGCTCCATCGAGCCACATGCGCAATCTGATGACGAATCTCGGAAAGCGATGTGCCGATCTCGCACATATAGCCTCGTCGTGCGACTTGCCCAAATCGGTCTTGAGCGCATGGGCGATATCGGCCTCGTGCGCCCGTACTGCATTGCGCAAACTCACGAGCGCGCGACGGCGAGCGTCGACATCAAACGTGGCGTGCGTCTTAAAGTAGGCGCGCTGATCGCCGACGATGCGCGCAATTTCCTCGGTGTTCATGAGCCCTCCTAGTTCTCGTCCTCAAACATACCACCCGCAACGACCTCGTACATATGCTCGAGCTCCAAACGGTCCATTAAAAGCGGAACGGGGTACAGGGGATTGGCCTCGGCATCGGCATGCGTCGCCATCTCAGGAATGTCGGAGCGGCGAATGCCTGAAACATATCTGGGGATTCCCAGGGTCTCGTTCATGCGGTCGACCCAATCGATAAAGGCCTCGGCCGCCAGGCTGTCCTGCGCGTTAGCCGGCGCGATACCGGCCATGCGGGCGAGATCGGCAAGCTTGGGAGCGGCAGCTTCGCCATAGGCGCGAAGCATGTGCGGCAGGATGATCGCGTTGGCCAAACCGTGTGGAATTCCGTATCGGCCGCCCAGACTGTGCGCGATGGCATGCACATATCCAACATAGGAGCGCGTAAAGGCAACACCCGCCTTATACGCCGCCGAAAGCATATTGCGGCGCGCACGCATGTTGCCACCGCACTCATAGGCCTCGAGCAAATTGTCGTGGATGAGCTGCACCGCCTGGCGCGCCATCTTGCGCGTATAGGGCGTGGTGCTGCGCCCGATAAAGGCCTCGACGGCATGTGTCAGGCGTCCATGCCCGTTTGCCCCGTAATGGAGGCGGGCAGGCCGCGCGTAAACTCGGGTCGTGCACAGCAAAGCGCGGGATCAGCACAAAGTCGTTAATGGGATACTTGTAGTGCGTCTCGTCGTCGGTAATTACCGCTGCAAGCGTGACCTCGCTTCCCGTGCCCGCCGTGGTGGGAACGGCGATGAGCAGCGGCAGGCGACGATGGATACGCAACAGGCCGCGCATCTTGTTGATGGGCTTCTTTGGCTGCGCGATGCGCGCGCCCACGCCCTTGGCGCAGTCCATGGCCGAACCGCCGCCAAAGCCGATAATGGCCTGGCAGGCGCTCTCTCGATACAGAGATGCCGCTTCCTCCACGTTTGAGACCGTGGGGTTCGCACGTGTTTCGGCATAGACCGCAGCGCTAATTCCCTTGGACGCGAGCGCTGTCTCGAGCGGTGCCGTGAGCCCCAGACGGGCAATGCCGGGATCTGTCACGATAAGAACATGGTGTATTGAACGCTTTTGAAGCACTGCGGGCACTTCCTCAGCGTGCTCTAAAATGCGTGGCTCGGTATAGGGCAGCACCGGCAATGCGATGCGAAAAACCGTTTGATACGTTCGGCACCAGGCGCGGCGGGCTAGATGCATAAAGGAAGCTCCTTCATTTGTTGATTGGTCAACATTTGCTCGACCGATTGTACTCATCGGAGGTCGCACGAGGTCTAGCAATCGTTAATCAATCAACATCTTCACATGCCCAAAATTGTTTTATTAAAAATCATCCTAATAGGCTTCACATTCGGTCGCATTTATGGATAATAGAACTCGTCAAGACGCACGTCCGGAGAGGGCCTTACGGGACCGGACGAGCGCGCCATCGCCATCGATCGAAAGGATCGAATTATGAAGTTTGTTTGCCCCGTTTGCGGTTATGTGGAAGAGTTCGACGGCGACCAGCTGCCCGAGGATTTCAAGTGCCCCCAGTGCGGCGTTCCCGGCTCTCGCTTCCTGAAGCAGGAGGAGGGTCAGCTCGAGTGGGCTGCCGAGCACGTCGTGGGCGTCGCCAAGATGGAGGGCATCTCCGAGGACATCGTTGCTGACCTGCGCGCCAACTTTGAGGGCGAGTGCTCTGAGGTCGGTATGTACCTGGCCATGGCTCGCGTCGCTCATCGCGAGGGCTATCCCGAGATCGGCCTGTACTGGGAGAAGGCTGCCCACGAGGAGGCCGAGCACGCCGCCAAGTTCGCCGAGCTCCTGGGCGAGGTCGTGACCGACTCCACCAAGAAGAACCTCGAGATGCGCGTTGAGGCCGAGAACGGCGCCACCGCCGGCAAGACCGATCTCGCCAAGCGCGCCAAGGCCGCTGGTCTCGATGCCATCCACGACACCGTGCACGAGATGGCTCGCGACGAGGCTCGCCACGGCAAGGCTTTCGCCGGCCTGCTCAAGCGTTACTTTGGCTAAGCCAGCAGCCTGAGAGATAATCTCTAGCTCGAAGAAGGCCCGGACCGTATTGGTTCGGGCCTTTTCGTTGGCTTATTGCAGTTGCTCCTGAAGAACACTGAGCGACTGAGAGCTCAAGTCGTCGTATTGTATGAGGACGCGAGATGGAGCGTTCTTAGTCGATGCCCGATCACCCGTCCACAGGCAATCGGCGATGTTGACATAGGAAATACGAGCGTCAGCGAGAGCCTTCGCGAAACTCTCCCCTGCCTTGTCCTCGGCCAGGGCAACAGTGCAGTAAAGGCCGGCGTCCGCGTACTCGATCGAGACTTCCCCTGCCGGAAACGTTTTCCGTACAAGCGCCGCCAGGCCATCACGCGCCCCACGAGCACGAGCGCGCACGCGGTTCACATGTCGCTCGTAATCACCCGATTCCAGCAAACGCGCCAAGCAACCTGATCAACAGAACTTACCGACGAGGCGTAGAAACCAAGGTTGCGTTTAAACCTCTCCATTAGTTCATCGGGCAGCACCATGTACGCCAAACGCAACGCCGATGAAAGGCTCTTCGAAAACGTGTTGGTGTAGATAACCGACTGGGCGGCATCGATCGACGCGAGCGCGGGAATCGGCTTGCCGGCAAGGCGAAACTCACAATCAAAGTCGTCTTCGATGAGATACCGACCTGGCCGCTCGGCGGCCCAGCTCAGCAACGCATAGCGACGTGCAATGCTCGTCACAAGACCGGTCGGATACTGATGAGACGGCATCAGGTGAAGGACATCGGTCCCGGTTTTCTGCAGCGCGCTCAAGTCCACGCCCTCAGCATCCAACGGGACATGCCGCACTTCGCAACCCATGGCCTGATAGATGCGCGTCAAGCGCAAATAACCTGGATCCTCGACGGCATACACCTTGTCCGCGCCAAGCAACTGAACCAACATGGTATCGAGCAGCTGGCGCCCGCACCGATAACGATATTGTCGGGATTGACATTCATGCCCCTTGTCCCGCGCAGATGGTGCGCAATCGCACGTCGCAGTCGAGCGGTGCCCTGCGCCGGTGCGGGCGAAAAGATTTCACGTTCGTCTTCGGACGTCAGCGTCGCCCGTAGCGCACTTTGCCAAAGCCGCGCCGCCTCCAAAGCGGAAGGAGAAAGTGCGTCGAATCGCTCTGCCTGCCCCATGGCATCATGCGCGCTGGGACCAACAGGGACAGCATCTCGGTCGATATCCCCCGCAGCCAAAGCCAAAACCGGTGCATCCGGAAGTTCGCAAGCGTAGTAGCCACGACGCGGCATTGAGCAAATATAGCCCTCGGCAAGCAACTGGCTATATGCATTCTCGATGGTAATGACACTGATTCCCAGATGACTGGCAAAGGCGCGCTTAGACGGAAGATGCTCCCCCGCCGCAATACGGCCAGCAACAATATCATCGCGAATTTGCTGGTAAACATACTCATAAAGCGATGCTTCGCCGCGATTTTCCAAATTGTAGTCAAGCATGGGTCTATCACCTGACCTTATCGAATCATTCAATCTGGCATTAGTCTGACCTTGTTATTATCTCGAAAACTGAGTATTTCGCCATACCCAGCTCCCCGATAGGATGTTCAGTCAAGCAATGTACATGCCAACCAAGGGAGCAACCATGGCAGAACAGACCAGCAAGGCCGATCGCGTCAAACTCAATCGCGAGCTCGCGCAGATGCTCAAGGGCGGCGTCATCATGGACGTCACCACGCCCGAGCAGGCACGCATCGCCCGAGGAGGCGGGCGCCTGCGCCGTCATGGCGCTCGAGCGCATCCCGGCCGACATCCGCGCCGCAGGCGGCGTCTCGCGCTGAGACGACCCCAAGATGATCAAGGGCATCCAGGAGCCGTCTCCATCCCCGTTATGGCCAAGTGCCGCATCGGTCACATTGTCGAGGCGCAGGTCCTGCAGGCCATCGAGATCGATTACATCGATGAGTCCGAGGTCCTCTCCCCCGCCGATGATGTCTATCACATCGACAAGACCAGTTTGACGTGCCGTTTGTCTGCGGCGCCCGCGATCTGGGCGAGGCGTTGCGCCGTGTTGCCGAGGGCGCCACGATGATTCGCACCAAGGCGAGCCGGGCACGGGCGACGTCGTTCAGGCCGTGCGCCATATGCGCAAGATCCAAAGCAGATCCGCGACGTTGTTGCCCTGCGCGACGACGAGCTCTTTGAGGCAGCCAAGCAGCTGCAGGTTCCGGTCGAGCTGGTGCGCGAGGTCCATGCCACGGGCAAGCTCCCCGTCGTAAACTTTGCCGCCGGCGGAGTCGCGACCCCCGCCGACGCCGCGCTGATGATGCAGCTGGGCGCCGAGGCGTCTTTGTTGGCTCGGGCATCTTTAAGAGCGGCGACCCCGCCAAGCGCGCCGCCGCCATCGTCAAGGCCGTGGCAAACTTCACCGACGCCAAGCTCATCGCCGAGCTTTCGGAGGACCTGGGCGAGGCTATGGTGGGCATCAACGTCGACGAGATCGAGATTATCATGGAAGAGCGCGGGCGCTAGTCCAGCAGAAAGGATCGCACATGAGCGATTATGCACACCAAACGGTTGCCGTGCTGGCGGTCCAAGGCGCTTTTGCCGAGCATGAGGCAAGGCTATCTGAGCTGGGCGCACGCTGTATTGAGCTGAGGCAGGCGGCTGATTTGAAGCAGAACTTTGACCGTCTGGTACTTCCCGGCGGCGAGTCTACCGTTCAAGGGAAACTGCTTGATGAGTTGGACATGCTCGAGGAGCTTCGTACCCGTATCGCTGAAGGCATGCCCGTCCTGGGCACCTGCGCCGGCCTGATTCTGCTGGCTCACGACCTTGCCGCTCATGACGATAAGGCACGTCGCGTTTGGCAACCATGGATGTACTCGTCGAGCGCAATGCCTACGGCAGGCAACTCGGCAGCTTTCGAGCCAAGGGGCAGGTAGCCGGCATCGACGGTGAAGTGCCGCTGACGTTTATCCGCGCGCCCCGCATCGTCGAAGTGCACGGCGACGCCAAGGCTTGGCAGAGGTCGATGGCCGCATCGTCGCCGCCCGCCAGGGCAACCAGCTCGGCGTAACCCTTCCACCCCGAACTCGATGAAGACACCCGCCTCCACGAACTGTTCCTACAAATGTAGACATCGAAATCAACAAACGAAACGAGAGTGGATAATCTCCCACCTTGAGCATGAATATGGGCTCAAACCGGGAGATTATCCACTCTCGTTCTATGTAGTCGTTGGGGGCGTTCTTAAACGACTACATCGCGATAGACGACCACGTTGCCCAGATAAAACCGACCAAAATAAACCTGTCCCTTTTTGGTAGGTTTGGATCAAGCAACGCCGATGTCTTGGTACCGACAGCGAAAACCCGCCAGAGCGAGCAAGGTGCCTTGAAACGAGGCGGCATTGACCTTCTGGTCATGCCGCCGAAGTTGAAAGGCAGATTGCCGCTCTGGCGGGTTTGCAGCGTCGAGCCGTTACGCGGTTCGTAGAACCGCGTAACTAACAAATGAGCATCGCATCACCAAAGCTGAAGAAGCGGTAGCGCTCCTCGATGGCGGCGGCGTAGGCATCCATGATCTGGTCGCGGGTGGCAAGCGCGCTCACGAGCATCATGAGCGTGGAGCGCGGCACGTGGAAGTTTGTGATCAGCGCGTCGACCACGTGATAGGTCGAGCCGGGCATAAGGTAGAGCTGCGTCGTGGCGTTCTCGCGCACCACGATGTCACCGCGGCCAAGTGTATCGGCCCCGTCCTCGCGGCCCTCAAAATAGCGCGCCGTCACGGCGGATCGGACACCGGTGCCTCAGCGTCAAAGGCGCTCTCGAGCGAGCGCACTGCGGTGGTACCGACAGCAATCACGCGATGCCCCTCGGCCTTAGCCTTATGCACGGCGTCGACAACCTCCTGCGACACGTGGTAGCGCTCGGTGTGCATCACGTGCTGCGTGGGGTCGTCCTCCTCCACCAGACGGAAGGTATCGATACCCACCTCGAGCTCGACGGCGGCAAACTTCGCACCCTTGGCCTCGATAGCGGCCATAAGCTCGGGCGTAAAATGCAGACCCGCCGTAGGAGCGGCAGCCGAGTGCTCCTCCTTCATGGCGTAGACGGTCTGGTACTTCTCGGGATCGCCCTCGTAATCGGTAATGTAAGGCGGCAGCGGCACGTGGCCGGCAGCATGGATGGCCTCGTCGAGCGTGCGCGGGTCACCGGCGGCATTGCAACCGGCCGGCTCAAAACGCACCAGACGACCGCCGCGGCTATCGGTGACAAAGTCGATGACCTCGGCCATCAGCACCACGGGAGCCCCCTCGGGCGCATGGGCGCCACCGGCGCGATACTCAATCTGAGCACCGGGCTTCAGGCGCTTGCCCGGCTTGACCAGGCACTCCCAAACGTGACCCAGCGGGTCAACATCCTCGCGGCGCTTGAGCAGCAGCGTCTCGACCACACCGCCCGAGCTAGCCTTGCGACCGATAAGACGGGCCGGCATCACGCGCGTCTGGTTGATGACGAGCACATCGCCCGGCTCGATATAGTCGATGATGTCGCGGAAGATGCGGTGCTCAACGGTACCGCCATGCTCTAGCGGCGTTCCTGTCTCGGAGCCTTTGCGATCAACCACCAGCAGGCGGCAGGAGTCGCGCGGCTCGGCAGGAGCCTGGGCAATCAGTTCCTCAGGAAGGTTGTAGTCAAAATCATCGGTACGCATAGACACGTCGGATACTCCTTATATAGCTAAAGTCCGCTCTACATCCTAGCAGGCTGACGTCCCAAACGAACTACTTTTTGGCGGCTTTGCGCTCGTCGCGGATGCGGGCGCGGTCCATGGCCGCCTCGACAGCAGAAAAGCGGCAACCACAGTAGTTCTGCCGATACATGCCCAGCTCGCGCGAACGGCGTGTCGCCTCGGGGTAATACGGGCGAAAATCGCGAATGACCGGAGTGAGACCGCGGGCGGCAGCCAAGCGCTCAAGCACATCATTGCAGGTATCGAACAGCTGATACGGCGATACGGCGAGCGTCGTACCCACATATTCAAACCCGCGCTCCTGGGCAACGCGGCATGCCTCGGCCAAGCGCAAGGCATAGCACGCGCGACAGCGACGGGGACGATCGGCACCCAACGGAGCCACGCCGGTTTCCCAGCGTTCGCGGTCCTCCCCGGCCTCGATGAGCTCGATGTCGCCATCGGCACACCACCGGCGCAGCTCGTCCAAACGACGCTGCCATTCATCGCGCGGCTGAATATTGGGGTTGGTCCAGCAGATCGTGGGTTCAAACCCCTCCTCGCGCAGCAGGCGAACCGGCTCAAGCGAACACGGCGCACAGCAAGCGTGCAACAACAACGGCCTCATCAACATCTCCTCACCCGAAAAAGCGCACGCCAAAGGACGTGTCCTCGCAGGCGGCAATGCGGCGGTCGCGCAGGATCGTCCGCACGTAATACCAGTCGCCCGTGCATCCCGAAAGGTGCAAACCAGCCGCCAGGTAGCACAGCAGCGGATACCCCGAAAACGCAAATCCCAGGGCAAACGCCGCCGTCACAACAACCGTCGGGCGCCAGGCAAACCGCCATGTACCGCCGGCGCGAATACACAATCCCCTCGGCGAGGCATAGATCATGCACGTCTCACGGTTCGCTCCAAAAGTCACGTGCGCACTCGCGAGCGCCAGCAGCTTAAAAAACACACCGTGCACCAGCTCGTGCACGGCAAACGACGCCATTGAGACCGCAGCCAAGCCGACCATCCAGCCCACGACTGCCGTCCAGCCGCCCGCATCAGCAGCATCCAAGTCTGCAGGCCCGCCCAGCAGCATAAACACCGGCACCAGGCACACGGCAAACACGCCGACTACGACCATCCCCCACACGAAGCAAGCGTGCAGAAAATCCTCGTCTTCAAACGCATGTATGTTGGAAATCTCATTCATAGCATCTTAGGATAGCGCCCCTGCCACGTACCCGTCCGCATGTGCGATAATGTCGAACGATATGCACGAATTGACCACCGCGCCGCCGAGCCCCGCGCCCGGCCGCGCTCTCACCATATGCGAAGGAGTCCCATGGCATCCAAATACTCCATGAACGACCGTCCCAGCTGGCCGCGCCGCGCCATCGTTACCGCCGGCGAGCCCTACGGCAACAAGGGCCTTCACTTTGGCCACGTTGGCGGCGTCTTTGTCCCGGCCGACTTCTTCGCCCGTTTCCTGCGCGACCGCCTGGGCCGCGAGAACGTCATCTTCACCTCGGGCACCGACTGCTACGGCTCGCCCATCATGGAGAGCTACCGCAAGCTCAAGGAGAACGAAGGCTACGATAAGTCCATCGGCGAGTATGTCGAGTCCAACCACTCCCGACAGGCCGCGACCCTCAACAACTACAACATCAGCTGCGACATCTACGGCGGCTCAGGCCTTGAGCCAGCTGCGCAGATTCACAACGAGGTTACCGCCGAGATTATCGAGCGCCTGCACGAGCAGGGCACCATCTCCAAGCGCTCCACGCTGCAGTTCTACGATGCCAAGCCGGCACGTTCCTCAACGGCCGTCAGGTGATCGGCCGCTGCCCCATCCAGGGCTGCAAGTCCGAGAAGGCTTATGCCGACGAGTGCGATCTGGCCACCAGTTTGAGCCCGAAGAGCTCATCGCACCCAAGAGCCAGCTCACCGGCGAGGTGCCCGAGCTGCGCCCGGTCGACAACCTCTACTTCGACCTACCCGCCTACCTCGACTTTATGAAGACCTATACCGCCAAGCTCGCCCAGAACCCGCAGGTTCGCTCCGTGGTCTCCAAGACCATGGAGGAGTGGCTGCTGCCGGCTCAGCTCTACATCCAGAACAAGTTCCGCGAGGCCTTCGATGCCGTCGAGGACCAGCTCCCCGAGCACACCGTGCTGGAGCCGAGGGCAACAAGAGCAGCTTTACCGTCACCTTCCCCAGCTGGAAGGAGCGCGACGACGCCCACGCGGTGCTCGCCAACGGCGGCGTGCGCTTCCGCAGCGGCAAGGCGCTCGTGCCCTTCCGCATCACCGGCAACATCGACTGGGGCGTTCCGGTGCCCGAGGTTGACGGCGTAACCGACGTCACCTGCTGGTGCTGGCCCGAGAGCCTGTGGCGCCCATCAGC
>ENA-OQIM01000810-OQIM01000810.1-human-gut-metagenome-genome-assembly--contig:-NODE-810-length-11530-cov-1.556783_pt1 | contig 11530 bp, 14 predicted proteins | sample MGYA00242579_ERZ504744 | MGnify/ENA primary metagenome ERZ504744 (study PRJEB26092, sample SAMD00036441) | human gut metagenome | host: Homo sapiens | study: EMG produced TPA metagenomics assembly of...
TGAATGGTAAATGTGGACTGTATGCACAGGTAACCCTGGAGCCGGGATGTTCACTGGGATATCATGAACATCATGGAGAAAGTGAAACCTACTATATTTTACAGGGACAGGGCGAATACAATGACAACGGTACCTATCGTCCGGTAAAAGCAGGAGATATTACATTCACACCGGACAATCATGGACATGCACTTGCAAATACAGGAAATACAGATCTGGTTTTTATGGCTCTGATCATTAAAGACTGATATAAAAAACAGCAGCACATATTTCTTATGGAAATAATGACTGCTGTTTTTATTACCAGGACAGACTGATTATAATAAAAAACAGTATAAATCAGGTAGCATTTTAGCCGAATCAAGTAAGTCCCCTGCTTCAATTGCGAAAAGTAATAAGCAGTGGGTGGGGACTTGCTTGTATCAGGAGGAGTGCAAGCTCCTTCTGATAAACTGCGAAGCAGTTATTCGGTTATGAGCAAGTAGCGAAGCGGATTGCGAATATCCGCTTGATTAATCATTCAAATGGAGAATCAAACTATGTACAGAAAAACAGCAAAGAAGTTACTGAAATTCATAGAGAAAAGCCCCACTGCATTTCAGGCAGTGACGGAGATGACCAAAAGGCTTGACAAAGAAGGCTTTGAAGAATTGAAAGAGGAGGATCACTGGAAGCTTAAAAAAGGCGGAAATTATTATGTGACCAGAAATCATTCTGCGATCATAGCTTTTTCCATTCCGCAGAAGCCTGTGTGGAAGTTTCATATTATGGCAAGCCACAGTGATTCCCCTTCCCTTAAGATCAAGGAGAATCCTGAAATAGAGGTGGAGAATGCTTATATCAAACTGAATGTGGAGCGTTACGGTGGAATGATTCTGTCTCCGTGGTTTGACAGACCTCTGTCGGTAGCAGGAAGGCTGATTGTCCGCCAGGATGGAAAATCAGAGAGAAGATGGTGGCTGTGGACAGAGATCTGCTGGTCATTCCCAATCTTGCCATTCATATGAACAGGGAAGTAAATGACGGATATAAATATAATGTGCAGAAGGATATGCTGCCTCTTTTCAGCGATAAGGAAGGAAAGGGCAGATTTATGGAAACTGTGGCTGAGGCCGCAGAAGTAAAGACAGAAGATATTCTGGGACATGATCTGTTTCTTTATGACAGAACTCCGGGTACTCTGTGGGGAGTAAATGAGGAATTTGTTTCTGCACCCAGACTGGATGATCTGCAGTGTGCATTCTCTTCTATGGAGGGATTCCTGCAGGGAAATCGTGAAGAAAGCATTTCTGTACATTGTGTGCTGGATAATGAAGAAGTGGGAAGCAGTACAAGACAGGGGGCTGCCTCCACATTCCTTAAGGATACTCTGATGCGGATCAATATGGGACTGGGACGTACCCAGGAGGAATATTATATGGCACTTGCAGACAGTTTTATGATTTCTGCAGATAATGCTCATGCTCTCCATCCAAACTATACGGATAAGACAGATCCGGTAAACCGTCCGGTGCTGAACGGGGGAATCGTGATCAAGTACAATGCAAACCAGAAATATTGTACAGACGGAGTGTCCGCTGCAATTTTCAAGGATATCTGTGACAGGGCAAAGGTGCCGTACCAAACCTTTGTGAACCGTTCGGATATGGCAGGCGGATCCACGCTGGGAAATATTTCCAATACCCAGGTTCCTGTGAAAACAGTGGATATCGGTCTGGCACAGCTTGCTATGCACTCTGTATATGAAACCACAGGTGCGAAAGATACAGAGAGCCTGGTTAAGGCAGCGACAGTATTTTTTGCATAGCTTGTCGGCACACTGGAAGATAAAAAGTATATATGAAAATCAGGAGATAAGAAAGTGAACAGAAAAGCAGTGTTTTTTGATGCAGACGGAACACTCTGCGATATGGAAAAGGGTGTACCCAGAGCACAAAGGAGGCATTGAAGAAATTAAGAGAAAACGGTCATGACGCATGGCTTTGCACAGGCAGGAGCAGGGCCTTTGTTTCCTGGTATCTGGAAGAGCTTCCATTTACCGGTATGATCAGTGCCTGCGGGGCTACCATTGAAAAAGATGGAGAACGTCTTTTTAATAAAGAGATGCCCCCGGAAGTTGCAAAAAAATCAGTGGAAATCCTGCGCAGATATGGTCTGGTCCCGGTTATGGAAGGTGCAGATTTCATGTATTATGATAAGGATGAATATAATACAGATGTGAACTGGTATACGGATCTGATCACAGAATCTTTAGGATCTAAATGGCGTCCCATCAGGGGAAATGAAGATTGTATGCGCATTAATAAGATCAGTGCCAAAATGATAAAAGGCTGTGATGCAGAAGCTGCCTGTAGGGAACTGAGTGAGTATTATGACATTATCCGTCATGAGAGTGGTTCAGGGATTGCGGGAACCACCATTGAACTTGTCCCAAAGGGCTTTAACAAGGCAGTGGGGATCTCGGCAGTGTGCAGACTCTTTGATATTCCATGGGAGGATACGATCGTGTTTGGAGACAGCAATAATGATCTCGCCATGTTTGAATATGCGGCGGTGAAGGTTGCCATGGGAAATGGTTCGGAGAAAATAAAAGCTCTGGCTGATCATATTACACAGGATATGTTCCATTATGGAATCAGAAACGGACTGGAATATCTGAAGCTGATATAAACATAAAAAGCCTGGGCTCAGATCAGTCCCAGGCTTTTGCATATATAGAGCCAGATTGTCATGGTAAAGGAGCTTAACAGAGTGGTAGTCATAACCACACCGGAAGTAAAATCGCCGTCATAATCCATGTTTTTGGCCATGATATAACAGCTTACAGTAGTGGCAGAACCAAGCATGATAATGATCGCAACCAGCATATCATGGGAAAATCCCAGAAGCACAGCCAGTGGAAGAAATACAGCTTCATATCCCACAAGCTTCAGAAAGCTACATGCGATCAGTGGTTTCGGCCTTGCGAATGCCTTGCCGAATTTCAGTGCGCCACCCATGGCCATCAGCCCAAGAGGAGTCGCTGTTTTTCCGAGATTATCTACGGCAGTATTCAGAATTGTTGGCATTGGCAGATGAAGCAGCGACCATACCATACCTGTCAGGATACCAAGGATAATAGGGTTCGTGGCGATTCCTTTCAGGGTTCGGATAAGTTTTGCGGTATCAAGTTTACCGCCGCCGGGAGCGAACAGTGACAGTGTTATAACTGCCATCACATTATAAAGCGGCACACTTCCGATGATCATAAGTGGTGCCATTCCTGCGTTTCCGTAAAGATTCTGGATAATTGCAATTCCAAGGATCGCAGCGCTGCTCCGGTAAGAAGCCTGGATAAATTCGCCCTGGATATTTCGCGGTTTCAGCAGATAGGAAAGTCCTGTGGAAATTCCGATACTGATCAGTGTGACAAAGAAGCAGAACAATACAAATTTCGTATTCCACACACTGTAGAAATCTGACTTTGCAATATCCAGAAACAAAAGCGCAGGCAGAGCTGCATTAAATACGAACTTATTCAGACGGCTAACAAAGGTGTCATCAAAGAGTCCGATCTTCCGAAAAAAGAGCCCGAGCATCAGGGTGAGAAAAATCGGGATTGTAGCATTAAGACAGAAAATAAGATTCTCCATTTTTCATAAATCCTTTCAAAAAATAATTTCTGTACAAAAAGTACGGTTCATAAGGTGATTGCTATATCACAATAACACCATGATTATAAACGTTTGACAGGAATTGTCAAATTCCGATTTCTGTGTTATTCTGAAAAAATGGTTGCTGTTCAGTATGCCTTGCAGATTGTGGGAATGATTTTTCAGACACGCTCTAAGAGCAGAGTGAACAGTAATAAAATTGCAGACAGTGGAGTGGTGGATCATGAAGTATGGAAAGATAAGGATAGAAGATGGATTTCTGGTTTTTACCAGACATATGATGATAAACAATCTTCCATGTAAAGACATTGTATGGGCATATATGCGAAAAGAGGGAGCAGATGAAGGTGATGACAGACAGCTGAGTGTAAATTATCTTGTAATTGTTACCAGACGTAAGAAGAGATACAAGTTCGATATGACAGAAAAAGAGATTCATGAGTGTATCCGCATTCTTAAGATATTAAACCCGGATATGGCAACAGGTTTCCCGAAGGCGGCAGGATATCTCTTCATAGTCTGCCGAATACCAGAGATCTGGGTGCGATCGTTACAGCTGATGATAGACACATCCTGCCGAGGAGGCTTCTGAGAAGCGGGGAACTTTATCACATTTCAGAGAGCGATAAGAACAGACTCAGAGAAGAATACAATCTGAAGACGGTGATCGACCTGCGTTCGGCAGAAGAGAGAAAATGTAAACCGGATACTATTATAGCAGAAGTAGAATACTACCATGTACCGGTTGTGGATGAGGATGTGCAGGTTATCAGCAACAGAGAACAGTTTGTGAAAATGCTTGCAGGACTCCCGGATGATATGGAAGAATATATGATCAGACAGTACAGGAATTTATGCATGGATCAGTTGGTGTTGAAACAGTATGCGAAGTTTATCGATATTCTTTTCAGGCAGGAAAAAGGTGCTGTTTTGTGGCATTGCGGAACTGGAAAGGACCGTACAGGGATCGGGACTGCTTTTCTGCTCAGTCTGCTGGGGGTGGAGGAAGATGTGATATATGAAGACTATCTGCGCACAAACCGTTATATGGAGCCCAAACTGGTATATATGCAGAGACTTGTACAGACCTGGCCGGAGGCAGATGAGAAAATGACCGAGAAGCTTCCGATTATATATAATGTAAAAGAGGAGTATCTGGCTGCTGTTTTTGAAACAGTGAAAAAGACTTATGGTTCTATGGAAAAAGTTTTTCCAGACCGTATTTTATCTGAAACCGAAAATGATCGAAGAGTTCAGAAATAAATATCTGATATAGGCAGTTAATTTGATGTTTTTACAAAAGTTATCATAGAGTTACTGTTCACTGGTAATATCCCGCGAAGCGTGTTGCTGGGAACGAAGTGAACAGTAACGTTACAGAAAGACATTTGTTTTTGTGCGAAAAATTTATTGACAAAATCATGATTATTGATATAATGGTAACCATACGAGCTATTTATTATATTAACGTGGTGAAAATGTACACGTTGAAAGCAGGTGGGACATGCAGAAGAGAGTATTATCCCTGTTAGTAGATAATACTGCAGGTGTAACAACCAGAGTATCTGGATTATTCAGCCGCAGAGGCTATAACATCGACAGCATTACCGGAGGTGTAACAGCGGACGAGCGTTTTTCCAGAATTACCGTTGTGTGCAGCGGGGATGAACTGATTCTGGAGCAGATCACGAATCAGCTTGCCAAGCTTGTAGATGTAAGAGATATTAAGATCCTGGAGCCGGACAACAGCGTATGCCATGAATTAATGATGATCAAGGTGGCTGCGAAACCGGAGCAGAGACAGGGACTCATTTCCATAGCAGATGTTTTCCATGCGAAAGTTGCAGACGTAAGTGTGGATTCCATGATACTGGAGATGACAGGCAACCATAATAAACTGGAGGCATTTCTTGAGCTGATGGGCGATTACGAGATTCTCGAACTTGCACGTACAGGAATGACCGGTTTATCAAGAGGTTCGCAGGATGTAACCTATTTCTGATGAAAAGACCGGAAGGCTTTTCGGAATGCAGGAAATGGAAGAATATCTCAGAAACAGTACATATTATAGTTTGCTAGGGGAGCATCCCTTAACGATAAATCTTTTTACAATTAGCAGGAGGAAAATAAAATGGCTAACAAGATTTTTTATCAGGAAGATTGTAATTTAAGCTTACTGGATGGTAAAAAATTGCAATTATTGGATACGGAAGCCAGGGACATGCACATGCTCTGAACTTAAAGGATTCCGGATGTGATGTCATTATCGGTCTTTATGAAGGCAGCAAATCCTGGAAGAGAGCTGAAGAGCAGGGCTTTAAGGTATATACAGCAGCTGAAGCAGCTAAACAGGCAGATATCATCATGATTCTTATCAACGATGAATTACAGGCTAAACTTTACAAAGAATCCATTGAGCCAAACCTTGAAGAAGGTAACATGTTAATGTTTGCTCATGGTTTCAATATTCATTTTGGATGCATCAAACCACCAAAGAATGTTGACGTTACAATGATCGCTCCTAAAGCACCTGGTCACACAGTAAGAAGTGAGTATCAGGCTGGAAAAGGAACACCTTGTCTTATCGCTGTAGAGCAGGATTACACAGGAAAAGCTCAGGATCTTGCACTGGCATATGGTCTTGGAATCGGCGGAGCAAGAGCTGGTCTTCTTGAAACTACATTCCGTGTAGAGACAGAGACAGACCTCTTTGGTGAGCAGGCTGTACTTTGCGGTGGTGTTTGCGCACTTATGCAGGCTGGTTTCGAAACACTTGTTGAAGCTGGTTATGACCCAAGAAATGCATACTTTGAATGTATTCATGAAATGAAACTGATTGTAGACCTGATCTATCAGTCAGGATTCGCAGGAATGAGATATTCTATCTCCAATACTGCTGAATATGGCGACTACATCACAGGACCTAAGATCATCACAGAAGATACAAAGAAAGCTATGAAGAAAATTCTTTCTGATATCCAGGATGGTACATTTGCAAAAGACTTCTTACTTGATATGTCTGATGCAGGTGCACAGGTTCACTTCAAAGCTATGAGAAAGAAAGCTTCTGAGCATCAGTCTGAGAAAGTTGGCGAAGAAATCCGTAAACTTTACAGCTGGAATGGCGAAGACAAACTTATCAACAACTAATCTGAATATGATTAAATTAAAATCCCCTGCTGAATGGCAGGGGATTTTTAATATGTACTGACTCAATGATTGTTGTTTGTTCTGTATTATGCAATTCTTAAGATTATGCATAATATAATAAGATACAAATCAATCTCAGCGGTTTATAATTCGACAATCTGTCCTTTTTCTACGTCATATCTGCAGTACTTACCATTCCGGAAATAAATGGCTGATATGTATCTGTCCTGTTATCTTTAAGATATACAATTCCGGTAGCGATCATCTCCACTAATGAAAAGCGTTCGCTGAGACTGGAAATCCACTTATATGTTTTGTTCTTTGATGAATTTGCCATAACCATATTGTAGGCATGTCCGTCTTCGGTGGCTTCCAGAGAAAAATATACTTTCTCTGCCTTATCAGGAGCATCAAAGACCTGACTTGTAATATAGGAAGAAAAATTGGTGCTTACAAAATTTCGGAAAGATTTTATATCATAAGTAATTCCGGATACTTCGTCTGTGATTTTATCTCCGCGTTCCAGACGTGTTTTAATAATCTTTAGTACCTCTACAGTCCAGTTGATAAAAGAGATACTACTGTAATTCATACTTTCCATCAACTGTTCGATTAGTTTGCGTGACAGGATATTGGAGCGTATTGCCTCATCATAAAGTTCTCTGTTCATGACATTTTCCCTCTTTTTTGATTATTTGTAACTATTCAGCAGTCTACTATCCCGCGAGGTGTTTGGCATGAACATGCCAAAATCCCGAGACATACAAGTCAAAATCCCATCGCCGAAGGCGATTTTTAATGGATTTTGACTCGTAACTGTGAAGGTACTGAACAGTTACGATTATTTTATGTTTGTTATAGTGTTTCCGCACATTTCTATGTTATACTGATTATAAATCTGTTTGTTGTAAAATGCAACAAAAAACGGACGAATAAATAAAAATATTTGTGAACAGTAACGAATATATTGTTGCCTGTATTTTTGTTTCTCGGAACGATAATGAGACATAAGGAAAATTGAGGAGGATAAAATGGAGATAGAAGAAGAGTTTATTTCGGGATTTTGCAGAACATGTAATGGAGGGCAGACTGTCTGCTGCGAATATACGATGGAAGGAGATAAAAGAACCCTCACATTTATGGATTGTGCACATGACAGATGTGTGAATTATGCTGCCTGTGAAATCTACAAACAGGCACATGAAATGGAACGATAAGAATATGTGAGGGTGTACGAAAAGCAGTGAACTGCGAAATGTATTGCTGAGAACGGAGGGGATAGTAACCCGCAAATGCTGTAATTATCGGATTAACCGGAGTTGGAATCAAACATATATGAAAAATAGGCATCTTTGAATGCAGAATAGTTATTTCTGGAAATAGGGACAGAGGAAATGCCGGTAGTGACCATAGTTCTTGTGAACTGTTTTATGTGGGACAGGTTTACAATATAGCTTCGGTGACATTTAAAGAATCCTTTTTCCGGAGTAAAGACCCCTTCACACTTTGTAAATAATTCGCGGATTTTTAAAGTAGTTCCATTTGAAAGGCAGACCAGAACCTGTTTATTCTGAGCTTCCAGATAATCTACATCATTGAGCGTAATTGAGCAGAATCCGTCTGTAGTATGTGCGATGAAAGTTTCCGCCGGAACATGATAGGTTTTAAAAAAATCATCCATAACAGAAAAAAGTTTCAGAGTATTTACTGGTTTTAAAAGATAATGAAAAGCTTTTACATCATAGGAATCCAGGGCAAATTCTCTGGAAGAAGTCAGAAAAATCACAGGAACAGTCAGTCCCATGCTGCGTATTTCTCTTGCTGTATCTATGCCGTTTAATAATGGCATGATGATGTCGAGAAAGATCAGATCTACCGGAATTGTCCGGAGAGCTGTTAACAGATCATCACCGTTGGAATATGGATACAGGGTAAGTGAAAAATCATTTTTTTCCGCCCAGTGAGTCAGAAGTGAACTTAATTCCCGGGTAAAGAGTATTTCATCATCACAAATTGCAATATTCATAATTTTATCAAAACCTTTCTGTGAGTGAATAAATGTTATGTATTGTATCCGGCAGTGGAAATCCTGTGTCAGATGATAATTCGCAGGACAAAGCAATGGTCCACGATAGAAAAATGACACTGTCCATGCAATTGTTCCACATAATAAATAATACTCCTGACACCGATTCCATGCCCGTTTCTGGTAGAAACCGGAACTCCATCTACAAATGCCGGAATCTTTTCTTACGGGATTTTCCAGTTGGAAAGAATGTGATTCTTTTCTGCGAAAGAGTAAGCCGGGCCCATTTTGAAGGTGATTCCAGCTGCTCCAGTGCATGCATGGAGTTTTCCAGCGCATTGGACAGGATTGTACAGAAGACAGATCGGAACATGGAAGTTCTTTTCCTGTAGAAACATTGCATATAAGAGACAATCCTCTGTCTGTGAAACGGGAATGATAAATGGAAAGCACAGAGTTCAGCATCTCATTTCCGGAATAGGCAGCGATGATTGTATCGTCATATGCAGAATTAATTTCATGGATGTATTCCTGTGCTTTGTCCGGATGTCCATTTTGCAGCTGAGTCAGAATAATACTCAGATGGTGGCGCATATCATGCCGCAGGATCGCCAGTTTCTGGCTGCTGATCTTTACCTGTTCAATTTCGTTTTGCATGGATTGAAGCTGCATTTCACGAAGATTGCTGTATTGCGTTATCTCCTGTTTATTCTCATATTCCTGAAAGTAGATGATGAGAAATACCAGGTAGGCAATGCAGAATGCAAATCCCATGAATCAACAACTGCTTTATTTCCGGAATAAAGTAAAGTTGAAAATTTGGTGAAAGCATAATCAAAAACGTAATATACAAATGGCAGGAAACCGATGATGGAAAGCTCACGTGCATTCTTTGTAAAAATTGTTTTTGTAGATCGAAATACATATCGATAAAGAAGGACAAAAGTTAAGGTTGTTGTTAAGATCCGCACAGAATAATAACACCACTGTAATCCTGTTATTGCCAAAGCGAATAATCCGGTCCAGTTGCTTATCTGGCAACACAGATAGGCAGAAAAGACAGAAACAGCGGAAGAAATCAGAGGATACTTATAATGAACGGAGAGGAATAAAACCAATGGAAAATGTACGATCAGAGGATAGGACATATTTGCAAGAGTTTCCCCAAATAATGCCAGATCAATTACATATAACAGTCCCTGCCCTGAAAATAACAGAAAACATAGTCAGGATATTTTTTTCTGATCGGTTTGATCCCAAGAAAAAATGCAGAACAGTAAATTCCAAAGAGCATGGTAGTGACACCATGAACAGCAGATAAAATCTGTTCAGACATAACAGCACCTCCGTCTGATAAGGATTAATAAAATTTATCATCAAAATGTTGTATATATATCAAGTATAAAAGATTTCAAATTTAAAGACAACCTTTTTCCATACCATTCACGCCATATAATTACTGTTCGCGTGAAAGAGAAAAAATGCTGTTGTTCTGTGTTATAATCAGTCTATAAAGGAATATCGAAAAAACATACGAGGAAGGAGATGAAAGAGAGAGCATATTTAACGATATACCGGCGCTGGATGAAAAAAAGAAAAACAGAAGAATAACAGACCTGATGGAAAAGTACCATGCAGGTCTGTTTTTATATCATTCTTTCCTGTTTTTACTTATTTACATCAATATAACTGTACAATGTATATTTGGAGATTCCGAAATAATTTGCAACCTTATCTCCGGATTTTGTAATAAGGAAAGCACCTGCATCATTTAAGAACTGAATAGCAGTAACCTTATCCTCCTTATTCATTAAAGGAACAGGTTTGCCTACCAGAGCTACAGATTCTTCGATCAGATGATCAAGAAGATCATTGACATTATGAGTGATCTCTTTGGGCTTCTCTTCCTTATTTTCCGGAGTGACAAGAGAATGAAGGCAGATTCGATCATAGTAAGCTTGGTAATGTCATAATTGATTCCGAAAACATAATGAAGGGTACCATCGTCATCATGAATGTAGGAAGTGCTGCACTTCAGGATCTTGCCGTCTGCTGTTTTCATCAGATAACCGGTATGGTCTTCGGGGGTTGCTCCTTTTTCCTGATTGCGGATCGCATCAAAAACAGCATTGGATGGTCCGTCTCCGATATCTCTGTTTGTAACATGACCATTTACGATGTAGACGATGGAATGTTCCGGCTCCGAAGTTTTCAGATCATGGATTACTACTTCACAGTCAGGTCCGAACTGGGAAGCAAGATCAGCAGCGATTTGTTTTAACACAGTAAGTCGTCCCATTTGATTTCCTCCTATTAATATAACTTTAAACGGATCATAACCGAATCAGGCAGGGGCTTCTATAGTCTGAGCAGTAACAGTCATTCGATTATGAGTATGTAGTAAAGCGGATGAATTTATCGTCAAAACGTTCAGTGCAGACACATGGAAACTGCACATTTTTTATATTCTATCATAAAAAAAAGGAAATAAAAAGAGCCTAAAAAAAATAAATGTGAATACCTTAAAAAATTTGTGATTATAATCATAAATCATTGAAGTGATATAGGAATCGTGGTATATTTAAACATGAGAATTGCGGGAGCTGCTTTGCAGCGGAGCAATTCGTGGATATCAAATTAGGGAAAAATGCTTTTTAACCCTACATATAATAAAGAAAAGGGGCGTCAAGAAACAGTGAAA
>ENA-OQIM01000815-OQIM01000815.1-human-gut-metagenome-genome-assembly--contig:-NODE-815-length-11515-cov-1.520021_pt1 | contig 11515 bp, 14 predicted proteins | sample MGYA00242579_ERZ504744 | MGnify/ENA primary metagenome ERZ504744 (study PRJEB26092, sample SAMD00036441) | human gut metagenome | host: Homo sapiens | study: EMG produced TPA metagenomics assembly of...
TTTTTTTTTAATAGTTTAAAGGTCTGTTTTTTTCAACTCAGGCTTAGCCTTTTTTTGTATTGGTACACGTTACTACTGCTATTCTGTCTTTTTGAATAGTTCCATCTCCGTTTGTCAGCACCGACTCATAACCATCATCCGCATTTTCAGTTATATGATATTTTACACCGGCCGGGAATCCCTGCAAGATTAACACTGCCACCATTGAGAGATAGAAAGAGCCTTTCCCTCCATAAATCGTCACATCACCATACTCTTTTTTATTAGCAAGCATTACTGAAATTTTATCGTCATCAGATGAAAGTTCTATATTGAATTTAAATATCTTATCATCCGTAGACGGGCTCCCATCAGCTTCAAGTACCTGTTTTTTTATGTATAAATTACCTACATCAAGAGCTGGTTCTTCCGTTGAGACATTTGTCGCGGTAAGACCGTTTATATTTGTATTACCAATTATTTTTATATAATAGCCGTAACCTTTTTTACCATCTTTTTTCAGAATGAAACCTACCGTAAGCGTATTATCTTCTAAAGAAGATAATAGAAGACTGCCCTTCCCTTTTTTTACAGTTCCTTTCTCATAATCATCCACAACCGTATATTCTGGATGACTACCATTCCATATAACCAAAAAATCCCCATCAGCAAGGTTATAATGCCCTGACGCTATTATCTTTGACGCCCCTGGCACTGTATACACTTTCGTAGTATCAATTCCGCCTTCGTAATCACCATTCTGTACTCCGTCAATATCAATGTTATCTGTACGAGCATACTGAGCTCCGATTGCCGGATTCTGCTTTGTTCCATACCCCGTTTTCTACTTCATAGCCTTCCCGGCGGGTTTACCTCCCATCCATAATACAGCGATGAATCATCAGCAACATTAAAAATATACTTCCATTCATCACCTTCTTTCAACAACGTCACGTCTGTCTTTCCATCCCCGTCTTTGTCCATCGTCCAGGTTGAATCATTAACCTTAACCCATGTCCCTCCGACAGTAGAATAAACTGCATCGTCAGCTTTTACTATGCAGGGAAGCATAAAGATTATCAGAAATGCCAGCAGGCAGATGTTGCTAAGCAGCGCTGACGCCCGCCGTTCTTTTTTATTTCCCATCATTACATCTACTCCTTGTTTCCAAACTGTACCTTTTCCAGACCATCTATTGTAAATGTCCCATCTTGATTTACAACGACATCATAAAGTTTTTCATCTATATAATGTCCAGCCGGGGCTTTGGTTTCTTTTAGTGTATATGTTCCAGGTTCAAGCCATCAAAGACCACAAGACCTCCGTCTTCTGCACGGCCGGATACAGCATTCATATTTACGCTTGTTCCATAATCAGAAATACCTGACAGATTAAATTCTGCTCCTTCAAGATAAATTGTTTTCACCATAAGTGCTGCTTTTCAAAAACCTTACACTGTGATACGGTTCGTTTTCTATCTGATAGAGCCGGTTAGAATTTGCATTAATCTCATTTCCATCACTGTCATATATATATGCCCTATTGTTTTCATCTATTTTTACAGAGTATTTTTGACCATTTTTTATATAACCATCCGGAGCCTGTACCTCAACCAGGTCATATTTTCCAAGCTCAATGTTCTTAAATGTAATTCTTCCAATTTTATTTGAAGTGCCGTATAAGGTATACTCATTGCCATAATCAGACACTCCTGATAGCTTAAACACTGCTCCTTCAACCTGGCTTCCTGTCACATTATCAATCTTTTGAAACATCACGTCTGCATGGTTTCTCGGTTCATCTTCAAGAATATAAACCCCATCTTTGTTCTTAAGACCGTCAATAGCTGTTTCTCCTTTTGAGTTTATCTTTACGGTGTATGTTTCTTTGTTCAGCTGCCAGTCTTTAGAGCATAAAGTTTCTTTCAATTGATAAGTGCCTTTTTCAATTTCTCTAAACGACAATTTTCCATATTTATTTGACGTACGCTCTTCATCATATGCTGTACCATAATCAGATATTCCTGTTAACTTATATGTGATACCCTGGATGACATTTGAGGCATCTGTCGCATCAACCTTAATGAAATCCATGTCACCGGAAATTCTATAATGTGCCTGCGTGTAATCCTGATGATAAAATTGAGGTATTCTTACTATTTCATTGCCAATTTTCTTAATTGCAGTCCTATTCACAAAGATATTATTATATGCCACCGGGTCTTGCTTATCACTCGTATCTTCATCAGGCGCCTGCATATAAATTATAAATGAAATAGATTCATTTTCATCAAGAATAAAATCCGAACCGTCTTCACATTTCGTCGCGTCAATAGCAATTGCTCTTACTTTATCAAGGCCAAACTGCCGTTCAAATTTAGAAGCCTCAATCCATACCGGCTCTCCATCTTTTGTCTTTTCTTTCAAGTCGTTATGTTTCTGAGGATTCAAGCTTTCAATTTTGAATAATATATCACAGGAGCCGCGCCCTTATAGACAAACTGTGCAAGATTCAGCCCTGGAATTTGCCTTTCCAGTCAGATACCTTTGTGGGTTCTGTCTGGTCTTCATCCTGATAGAAATTTTCAAGTGAATCAAAGAATATGATATCTGTCGCCTTGGTCGTGGAATCATTTGTAAGTCTTATTTTATAACTGTAATCTTCGTTTTTGTGCATTACTTCATTATATGAGTAAGTGCTTGACGTAGAGTTCTTTACCTGCTTCTTTAATCCAGTTGACGCTGCAACAGGGAAATTAACTTCATACCTTGCTTCTGCATATGCAAATTTTTTCTCATCCGTATCAGGATTGATATCGGATAATATGTTTTTATCAGATATATTACCCCCATCATCAGCCGCCATTTCCAATTTCTGTTATTGCCAGACTCATACACAACTGAGTTTAAAAGATTTCGTCCATAATCATTAACGGAATCGTAATCATGTGAGGTATTATATTTGACAGAGTATTGATTTTTGGTTGGCATAGCGATTGAAATCGTCAATAAAGTCCTTCCTGAATTCCTATAATTTTCTGTTAATGAATAATCATACTCACCGCGAGTTAAGACTACGCTGGATTCTGAAACAGTTAAAGATGATGGGTCAAAATTACTTCCAAGTGGAAGCAGGTCATAAAATTTTCCACTGTCCTGATAAATATAATGGATACCATCATCGTCTACATATTTTTCCTGAAAACTAATATTCCAGGTGACTTCAAACCGTGATTCTTTTTTAAGGTTTTCAGTTTTTACGATATCTTTTTTGATTTCAGATTCGCGTTCTACTTTTTGCACATAGTCTGAAGCCTGTGTATCCCTGTCAAGTATGACTTTGTCGCCCTGCGACACAAGAAATTTTGCATTATTCTGTACTGCTATTTTTGTAGGCTTATTTTTAAGAATTTCCTGCACATGCTCCGTTCTAAATAATGAAATTTCAGGATAAACATTAAGTTCAGTGTAATAATATGCATGAGAACATAAATACTTCAAAGCTTTTACACCTGCATTAAATGTCAGTGTCCTGCCACTAGCAGATTTTACGTATTTTTCATTTATATCTTTATACGCTTTACTGTTTAAATCATAAACAGCAGCCTGATTCCAGCCTTCAGCGGTTCTTACAGAAACAGAGATATTGTCATCCTCATTAAATCCCAACGTCTTTTTTGATGTTTTGAATTCATAGGTCGTTTCATCAAAAACGGCTTCTTTAATCAATGTTTTCAGCTCTGCCTTTGAAACATCATAGTCATTATCATTCAAGGCTGTACCTTCAATTGCTATGCCATCATCCGTAATATTATAATCAACCTTCTTTTCCAGAACATGTCATTTATCGCATCTTCAACCTCTCCGGTACCTCCATCTTCAATCGTATAAGCTGACGGTCTGCCGTCTCCAATAACACGGTATTTTAAATTTGGCAGTGTATCAATATCTCCTTCTTCAAATTCCCCAAGAACATAATTTGATATATCTTCAGAGCTTTCAACCTTATTGTATTCTCCGTAAATTCCATATTTTTCAGCCCAAAAATCTCCTTTTCCGTACATATATACGGGAGATTCATAAAACCAGTCATACGATGAAGTAGCATTTGTATCAGCATCAACATGGTCTGACGGGCTTACTATTGCTTCAATATCATTATGTATATAAAACCTTCCAGCATCTTTTGAGATTGCGTCAGCATCTGCTTTACTGTATCTGGTCAAAACATAATCATATCTATCTCCATACGTTTTTACGTTATCAATACTGTTTATATCCGAAAACGAACTTTGTCCTGAAAACCTGTAGCCAATCACACTGCTTTCATATCTGTGCATGTATCATTTAATGTAAATGAATAACATGATGTGTTTTTATTTACATATGTTTTAATTGGCCATACGAGATAATAATAATTCCCCGCATCTGCCGGTGTTTCTCCCCATGCTTTATTCCAGCTTCTATATAATGTAGGTTTCTTTTTCTGCGTGTATGCAATTGTTGCATGTGTATCTATGCAAACGCCGTCTGCAGTTGCATCAGCGGTAACAGTAGAATTTTCATTTGTTGCATATACCTTCGCAGGGACATTGTCCGATACTGACATATCAGTATATTCAGTTGTCTCTTTTGTGGTCTCGTATGCAAATTCTATATAGCCGGAAGTTCCGGTTGGATATGATTTATAATTATAGATTGTTACCTTGTTGTTTTCTTCATCAATATCATATACAAAATCCGGAACATCATTTTCTGACAGTTCAGAACTCAGTCTGTACGGGCATTGAAACGTATCTGCCCAGTTTCCGTCTTTGTCTTTTAGTATATGTAACGGAACTTCTATTTTAAAGGCACCAACATCAGTAGAAAACTTCCTGACATTGTGTACTCCGCGCGGTAGATAAATGAATGACCAGCCGCCGGGTCGGATGGATTCCATACAGTTTGGCCGTCAATATTGTCAGCTCCACTCACAAACAAAACCTTAAAATTATCTATAGATACAGGTTCAACAGAATCTCCAGGAGTGTTATTATCTGTTGTATCAGTGCTTTTTTCTGCAGATGCAGAATCAATGACATCTTCATTTTGTCTGTCAGTATTGTCACTGTTTTCGCTATCTTGGATTTCGGTCTCGCCAATGGCCATTTTATCACTATCGTTAACAGTTAAATCGCCAGAGCTGTCAGCGTCACCTGAATTGTCAACCATATTAGAATCGCTCTCATCAGAATCTATATTATCGTTAACGGTATATCTTCATTTTCAGAAGTATCTTCAGTACTATCACTTATTGTTAAGTTTGACATATCACCAGAATCACCATCTGTTTCGGAAGTGCTGTCATCAGCTTCAGGAATACCAGGCACTCCAGGTTCCTCCATGGTTATATCAGACAAATCTGAAATTGACACAAATGCAAAATCGCCAAGGCCTCCAGACGATACAAACGTAATCCTCTGCCTGCCGTCATCAGTGTTTTCAATTGTATAAGTAAGTTTTTCAGGCTTTCCGTTTTCAGCAATATGATACAATTCTGCATTTCTGAACTTGCTCGCATCCTGCATAACAATATTTATTTTATAAGATGCCTGGTTTTTATTTTCAGTATTTAAACTGAAACATTTAATTCCCCGCACACCTACATTAATCATTTGCGATTCAATTTTTTTTTACAGATTTCTGTTTCTGCTTCTTTTGGTGTGTTGTTAAGCTGAAGCACCACAAGAGAATCAATGTCATCTCCGCTTTCATAAGAAACATTGATTTCAGCATCCTGATTCTGGTAAAACGCTCCATTCCAACTTAAAACACTTGAAGTGCTGTCAGGCATTTCCTGATTTGCCGATTCGTCCGATGTGTTTACGTCTTCGACGGTGTCATCTTCCTCGCCAGCAATATCAGTTTCTATAATCTCATTGATTTTATCCGCTTCGCTTGCCGCATATGCCGGTTGCGATAACAGCATAACGCCAGCCATCAAAAGCGAAGCGACTTTTTTTAAATTTCATTTTTTATCTCCTCCTTTTGTTGATACTATTGCTTTATATCTAATATGAAGAAAACCGCAAAAATTTTTCAAAATTCCTGCGGTTTGTATATCAAGACACTTTTGTATATGTATCAGCCACATTGTTTGGCATAGCCATACTGTTGAATTCATCGCCGGCTGAGTTAGCCCATGTTCCGGTAAGACCGTAAGCAGTGCCAACAAATGCGAATTTCTCCCCAAGAGAAAGCGTCTTTAATTTATTCAGATTTGAAAAAGTCCAGTTCATATTTGTTACACTTGAGGTATCGAAGCTTGAAATATCTAATGACGTAAGCACATAGCACAAATTGAACATATTACAAATATTTGTTACGCAATGAGTGTCAAAATTGATAAATCAAGGGATTTTAATTTTTGGCATCCATAGAACATCTGCTGCATGTTTGTCACATTTGACGTGTTAAAATTAGATACATTTATAGCTTCAAAACTGCATCCTTCAAACATTCTGCTCATATTTTTTACATTTGACGTATCAAAAGATGAAACATCGATAGATGTAAGTCCACTGCATCCGCCGAACATAATACCCATATCGGCAGCTTTTGACGTAACAAAATTGTTTACATTCAATGATGTCAGCCTTTTACATCCATAAAACATCATTCCGAAGTTAGTCGTATTTGATGTGTCAAATCCAGAAACATCAATACTTAACAGGTTTCCATCTTCAGCAAACATACCGACAAACGATGTTACTTTTGGCGTTTTAAAATTGATATATCAAGATTTTTTAAAACAGAGCAATGAAAAAGCATGTATCCCATAGACGTTACATTTGAAGTATCAAAGCTGGATAAATCAAGAGATTCAAGCTTGCTGCAATAATTAAACATATCTCCCATATTTATTACTTTTGCTGTGTTAAGCTCGTATACGTTTATTTCGGTAACGTTTATACAATTTCGAAACATAGAATTCATATATTTAACATTTGAGGTGTCGAACGAAGATAAATCAATAGATGTAAATGTATTACATTCAGCAAACATGCCAGACATTGCTTCAACTTGTTTTGTCACAAACATTGATAAATCTATATTTGTCAGATTTTTACATCCCCTAAACATATACGCCATTGAAGTCGTATTGGCTGTATCAATATTATTGAATTGTATATTTGTCAAGTTTTTCTTTAAACTGAACATATCTTGTGCTGAAGTATTGAATGTAATCTTTATTCCGTCAACCTGAGTGGAAATTTTCAAGCACTGATTGTCAATCCACCCGACAACTCCGCCATCACCGTCAGCATCCATATTTATCCCTGATACTCCATCAGGCATTTCTTCATCAGTAAAGATAACCGATGTGACATCATCAGGAATCAGCTTGTTTACATCCGGGCCTTGTTTCAAAACAAAAGTAGCAGACTTTGCATACAAGTCAATATCTTTATCAATTTTTACAGATGGGATACCGCTAGACGACACTTTTACCTGGTTTACACATTCCGGTTCTGTGTACCATAAAACATACGAACCTTTAGGCATCTTGTACTGTCCGCTCACGATATCCTTTGAACTGTTAAATATCATTTCATTTTCGGTGGAACCGTCAGCAAATTTTAAGCCATTACTGTGGAATGTTACTGTATATCCCCTCACATCTTTTCTTGGTTTTGCCGTACTGATTTCAATATCGGGAACAGGCCTGTTATCATTTAGTTTTCTGTCTTTCCACTTTTTTTGTAAAGGTGACTGTGCCTTCTTTTTTGGCATCCTTAAAGTTGTATACCAAATTTTCATCATTTCCTGTAACATAAGCCGGGTTGCCACAAAAGCACCCGGCTCCAATCCCACAGACAAAAAATATAACCGTTAGAAAAACTTTATTCTTTTGTAATCGCATTATCCCCCTCTCCTTTTTATTTGACCAGCCCCGGCCGTTTAGGGCAGGACCGGTCAGCATATTCAGTCTTATTTCGTTTCTGTTACTTCCACCGACACCTTGATACTTTCCGGTGTCAGTTTCTCCGGTTCTCTTTTCCCTTCCTGCATTAAATATCCGGTAATATACTCCATGTTGTTTCCAAGCTTAAACTTCATGTCATAGCTTCCATCTAATTCAAATTCAGACTTGATATCAGACATCTCCTCCGCATCTCTGACAAAAATGATATCTGCCTTCTGCGGATTTTTCGTCCACTCGCCGTTTGCCATAACATTAGCCTCAATCAGTCTGGACAGGGACATACCTTTTGAATCGCAGGTTCTGCCTACACGTTTCAGAACACCATTCAGTCCTCTTGATGCTACATTGTTCATTGCCTGCTCGTTCATCCAGAGGATTTCACGGTTGACAATATCAATCACATAAGGAGAAGCCTGTGTGCATTCGCTGTCAAGCACAAAGCGGTTTACAACAGTTGCGGGCTCAAATACCTCACCCATATCGTCAGATGTCCTCTTCATAACGCCAAAACAGGTATTAGGCTGCTCAGAAAACTTCTGACATGTATAACTGTTAATCTGTGGGATAAGATACATAACACCGTCATCCTTCAGCTTATCAATATCCACATCAATAAACTCACCGCGACCTTTTCCTTTTGCCGGGCCGCCGTCCTGTACGTCACCGGAATATACAAAACCGTTTCCGTTTTTGCTTCCATTCCATCCGCAGAACCCAACAATATCCATGTTCTTATCGCAGAACGCAACCGTCAGGTCAATATCAACCTTCCATCATGATATCCTGTCTTGTTGTTGAGGTTAGTCCAGCCAACAAAGAAACGCATTTTTTTCCCAGCTGTCATCAATCGGCATCTTGGAGCCAGATGTCATATTGCCAATCGCTCCGGAATTATCACGGATATCAACAGGGATTTTCACGTCATTTACACCTTCAGCCATATAGACCTTACCCATGCTGTCTTTTCCGGCAAACTTTTCAGACATTCCGTTCATTGCAGCATCAACAACATTTTTAATCTGTTCTTTTGTGAATGCTTTTCTGTTCTTGTCTGTTGTTTCAACAACCTTTCCGTTCTTGCCTTTGAAGTAACGTTTTTCGTCGTCATGGTCACGCTGCTCAACATTTCCGATTGTTCCGGTCACAGTCGCAATACCGGCCTTTGCCGCAACTTCTTTCATAGCATTTACAACAAGGTCTTCTTTCCCCTGTTCAATTCCCATACGGTACAGCTTATCAAAGCGGCGCATAAAATCACCAGGCATTCTTGAAGCCTCTTTCACGGCTGCTTCAACATCACCGGCTTTGATTGCCTCTTCAATACGTCTTGCCGGGCGGTCAATCTTCTCTTCACTCTGGATAATGATGATTGCACGCTTAACGTTATCATATTTCGGTTTTGCCCAGGCTTATCTGTGATATGAAGAACGTTAAACAGCTTTCCCATTCTTTGTCATGACCATGCATCAGATTAGACAGTCTTTCCCCACTACCCTTGTCCATTGCTGCCAGACAGTCCATCACAAAAGCACGGTCTTTTCGGCCAAGTTTAAATGATGGCATTGTCTTCGCGTCATCACGCAGAGGGATTGCTTCGTAAGGGTCACGGGCATAGCCGTCCTTGCTAAGAGACTTGAACGCAGCATATCTTAAAAGGTCAGCAGGCTGTTTCATAAATGCGGCAGTATGGATTGCATTGCCTGACAGTTCTTCCACCATCATTGCGCATGCGACAGCATTCTCCCTGTTCTTTGTTGATACATTCTCAATCAACGCATCAATGCTGCCAGGATTTTCTTTTACATATTCCATAATGAATTCACGCTGCTCTTTTGAGTATGCGATAGCAGATTTAACCGCCATACGGAAAGTTTCATCAAGGTCTTCCTTGCTGCCCTCAATCAGGATTCTATGCATGGGTGTACCGAGAAAAGGATAAGTCTTTTTCTCTTTCATATAAACAGACGGTTCAAGTTCAAGACCTGACAGGCCATAGATAATCTGGTCAAGAAAATATTCTGCATAGCTTCGTTTCATGCAGCCTTCAGGGAAGTCAGGATAAAACGGAGTAAGTTTCTTTCCAGCTCCAAGCACGTCAGAGAGCATTTCGTAGTTTGTCTTAAAAAATGCAATGATATCATCCTTATCGCTTTAGCCAGATGTTTCGTCTGCTCTGTTGTCATCGGGAAACCGATTGACGCAAAATTAGCCGCAACGGATGCTGCCAGTTCAACATTGTTATTGCCTTTCTGTTCCGGGAGGATTACCTTGCCCTGCATTTCATAGTATTTTTTTAAAATATTTTTATTCATTCTTTTTCTCCTTTTCTAATATGCTTAAGCAGCAAAGCAGCCGCTTTACGGCTGCCGGCAGAGAATTTTTCTGCGAGATATGCTTCGTATCCCGAAGCTGCGAGCCGCTTTTTCTAACGGTTAGAAAACCGTCTGTTTTTGTTGTCAGATACAATATGCTTAAAAAAATAAAAAGGGGACGGATTTTTGCGGATTTTTTTGCAATATTTTTTATCTCACCAGCTTTGCCGGATACGGAGCCGATTTTCGGCGATACCCTCAGGCCGCAGCTACTGGCATTATTTTGTAATCTTATATTTTTTCGCAAAAAAAAATAACGGTTAGAAAAATTTCTAACCGTTAGATTTTTTAGCATCCAAACTCTTTTCTCAGTTCTTCCAGCTCAGCGTCAAGTTCTTCTGTTGTCTTTCTGGCGTTCCATCCAGCAAGCTTCTTTCCACTAAACATTGCAATATTTTTTTCTCTTTATTTTTTCAAACTTTCTGCTCTCTCTTGCCTCCCACTGATGGCGATATCTGTTACCGGAGTTATCTTTCCATCCGGTGGAGTGGTATCCTCCGAAATCTTCATCAGGCCATACGCTTTTGAATTCCTTATCCTTGGCTTTGACAAATTCCTTATATTCTTCCTCAGCTTCCATACCATAAGCAGCACGTGCTCTATGGATATATCTTGAATCTCTGCGCCATGGATAACACTTATGCTTGGCTCTGCCCTGACATGTTTTCGTCATGTCACAAATCCACTGATATTTTGGGAGATACAGGGATGCAGCGTCAACTTCCTTTTTTAAATATCCTGACATCAACATTTGGTTTTCCCGGCACGTCAAGCCAGAACAGAAACTTGTTTACCTTCCAATCCATGTTGAGCTCAGTAACATGTAAAGACTCATCTATCACATTTTCATAACGGCTTTTCCTTGAAAAACCATTAAGCGCCTGGTTCTCCATATACTCATTTCTGAACTCTCCACGGATAGGTTTGCCGTTCCAATTTACAACCTGTTTATGTGCACGGGCAAGAAACCTTATCAGCTCTTCTTTATTACCAAAGAAAATATCATTCGAAATGATATATATTTTATTTTTGGGGCCGTATCCAATAACCTCTGACAAATGAATTTTCGCTGTTCGACTGTTATAGATTTTCTTGCATTATTTTTCTCCTTTCTTTTCTTGTATTTCTTGTACAGGTTAATAACATGTCTAGATTTCCAATAAAAAACCAAAAAACCATTGTTCCCATTTTTTTAG
>ENA-OQIM01000817-OQIM01000817.1-human-gut-metagenome-genome-assembly--contig:-NODE-817-length-11498-cov-1.498021_pt1 | contig 11498 bp, 12 predicted proteins | sample MGYA00242579_ERZ504744 | MGnify/ENA primary metagenome ERZ504744 (study PRJEB26092, sample SAMD00036441) | human gut metagenome | host: Homo sapiens | study: EMG produced TPA metagenomics assembly of...
TATATAGATCCACATATTTTTTATGACATAATCTACCGGAATTTCTGTCAGTCATTTTACAACATTTCTGAACATTATATGTCCCAGTTGTTTCTGACCGCTCAGCCAGGTGATCATCTGCACAGCACAAAACATAACTACCGGTGATGCCACCAGCAGTAAAACACTTATAATATATCCGGGCAGGGAAGTTCTGCTTCCGGACTTAGCCTGTATGCTCTCTTTTTCTTCTTTCAAAATTTTCTCCTGTTCAGACAGTCAGATTGATCTCTCTGCCTGTCCGTTTGTATTTATAGTAACGTACTCCTGCCGCATCCAGCATTCGCTTGGACGCGATCACAGATGGTGTATTCTCGTATTTGTCACAGTCATAAACGATCGTCTTGATACCGGACTGAATGATTGCCTTGGCACATTCATTACACGGGAACAGGGAAACGTAAAGTTTCGCCCCTTCCAGCTTCCGCCTCTGTAATTCAGAATCGCATTCAATTCGCTGTGCGTAACATACAGATACTTCGTATCCAGTGGTTCACCTTCCTTGCCCACGGAAACTCATCATCAGAACAGCCCTTCGGAAATCCATTATAACCCATTGAAAGAATCTTGTTATCCTCACTTACGATGCAGGCCCCCACCTGAGAATTTGGATCCTTCGACCGCATGCCTGAAAGCATTGCCACACCCATAAAATATTCATCCAGGAAATATAGCCTTTTCTTTTTTGATTATACATCTTCTGTAAAAACCTCCCCCGCAATTTGTTATTGCTGACAATAGCCAAATTTTACCGCTTCCTGATATTCCAGAAAGCCGGCAGTAATTTTTTGTATATTTTATGATCGCGATTTATACTTCTGGATTCACATCCACGATATCTGTATCTTCTTCCATCTGTTTGATCCTGCGGATATGACGTTCCTCCTCAGAAAACGGAGTGTTCAGGAAAGTATCTACGATCTTGACCGCAAGTCCCGGGCCTACAACTCTTCCACCCATTGCAAGGATGTTTGCATTATTGTGAAGTCTTGTTGCCTCTGCACTGAAGCAGTCAGAACACAGTGCTGCACGGATTCCCTTGAATTTATTTGCTGTGATGGAAATACCGATTCCGGTTCCACAGATAAGGATTCCCTTATCACAGTCACCACTCTGGACAGCGATTGCCACTCGCTTTGCATAGATTGGATAATCTGTAGATTCCAGACTGTCACATCCGAAATCTGTATATTCCAGATTATGCTCCTCCAGATATTTGATGATCTCCTGTTTCAGTTCGTAACCGCCATGGTCACATCCTAATGCTATCATTTCTCTTCCTCCTGTGTCTTGATAATTTTGTGTCCGGCCGCCTTGAGAAGCCGGTTCATGATTGCCTGACCCATCCTTGGTGTATAGAAAGCTTCTGAATAGATCACATTGACCTGCGCCTCATCAAAATCTCTCAGTACCCCATAAAGATGGTGTGCAATCGTCTCTTCTTCTTCTCTGCTGCCTATGCTTAAAACCAGTCCGTCTGCGTACTGATCTTTCGTCTCGTCTGTCGCGATAATTCCTGTCTTCAGCCCGGTTGATGCCGCTTCACGGGTCAGACGTTGATGCAGGCGATCACCTCATCCTGCGGTCCTTCTACAATGGACAGATCTGCCTTCGGTGCATAATGCCGATACTTCATTCCGGGTGCTTTCGGATGTACACTGCTGTCAGTGATCAGAAGACCTCTGTCCATACGGACATCCCCCAGTGTATCCTTAAGCATCTCAAGCGAAATATAGCCAAGGTCTTAAGACTACCGGTACATCCTCGGTGAAATCAACGATCGTAGATTCCAGACCGATACCGACCCTGTCCCCCGTCAATAATCCATCTCAATCGCATCACCCAGGTCCATCCTCGACATGCTCTGCCATCGTAGGACTCGGTCTGCCTGAAGTATTCGCGCTCGGTGCTGCCACAAAACCACCGGCAGCTTTAATCAGTTCCTGTGCAATACGGTCGCTCGGGAAACGTACTGCCACACTATCAAGCCCTCCCGTAGTCTCCTTCGGCACAATATCTGCTTTTGGCAGGATCATGGTCAGCGGTCCCGGCCAGTATTTCTCTGCAAGGATACGTGCGCCCTTAGGAATCTCTGTCGTGATTTTTGCCAGATCGTCGATGTCTGCGATATGCACGATCAGCGGATTATCCGAAGGTCTGCCCTTCGCCGCATAAATCTTCATGGATGCTTTCGGATCCAGGGCGTTGCCGCCAAGTCCGTAAACTGTTTCCGTAGGAAAAGCGACAAGACCGCCCTCCTTTAATATCTTTCCTGCTTTTTGTATGGCTTCCATATCCAGATGCTCTGCATCCATTGCCACAACTTCCGCTTTCATTTCTGTATGTCCTCTCATTCTGTTTCGTTACTGTCCACTCCGTTCAGTTTTACTGAAGGATGTAGATTTTTCCATGATTTTCTCATGTGCTCTATTATAGTAGATTTCTGTGAAATGTACAACAGGCGATTTTGACGCATAATCATCTGATTTATAGGGTTATTTCTCAATCTTCACAATATAGGTCTCATAATCCGGATCCTGATATACGATCTCACCAAGCTTTCCAGCCCTGCATTATTAAGGTTCTCGCCATATTTTTCTCTCTCACAGGAGCCTACAAAGATATAGGAAATATCATATTTCTCAATCAGCTCCTGAATTCTCGCAGTGTCTGTCGAAGTGTAGATAGTCTCGATTTCGCCGGATTTCTCATTCAGGTCAGCTACGTCATTTCGCCACAGCCATTCATGTACATACCATCCCATGACTGTCGGAAGACCGGTCATAGCGGAAACTCGTTCGTATTCAGAATAGCTGTCGCCGTTTGCCTCCAGCACTACCGGAGAACCTTCGATGTTTTCTTTGAGCCATTTGATCGCACCGACATCCTCAACATAATCTGTCTCCAGGAAAGCCGTCGCATTCAGTCCTTTATACTGGGATGGATCCAAAACCTGTCCAAACCAGGAATTTACGCTTCTTCCAAAATATCCGCAGGTCCACAGAAGAAGAACCAGCCCGATCGCTGCGATCGCTTTGAGAATCTTTTTGCGATTCACGATCAGCAGGCGGAAAATCACGTATGCCATCGTCATTCCAAACATGATATACGCCTGATAAGTCAGCTTGAACATGGTGTTCGCACGGGCATTTCCGTTCTCATAAATATCACGGACATAAACCAGTTCCGGGATCGCCACAAGTCCGATCGCACACAGTCCCATAATTACCGCAAACAGGTCCGGCGTGCGGACTGCTTTCATCAGCCGGTACAGAGATTTATGCTCCAGTCCTTTGAGTTTCTCCACGATCAGCGAAATTACAAATACAAGCGTCATAACTGTCGGAAGTCCCCACAGGATCAGAAGCTGGTGTGGAAGGGAGTGATTCTGTGCCAGTCTCACGCCCTGCACCATTGTTGTAAACTGTAAAGTAAACGGCAGGATGATCACTGTCGCAATGGCAAAGATCTCGACTGCCTGTGCTGCTGTCACTGCAGCGATCCGCCTGATATCACCCTTAAGGCAGATAATATTCATAAACAGAACCGTTCCGCCGGTCACAACATAATAGATAACGAAATCCCAGTAGTTTGTCCAGTGGAACATTCCAAGGAGCATTGCCGCTGCAAGGATCTGCGGCATCAGAAGCTGCTTCATCCAGAATTTCTTCCGGCCCTGTTTTTCCACAGACGGTGTCGTATTCCGTACTTTCTTCATCCATGCATACAGAAGTCCCAGAAGAAGCAGGACAAACATAATATTTACCACATGTGCATGGAGATCTCCTAATACAAATGAATAGCACGGAAATTCATGGATCGTCTTATCCGGCACATCCGGATTAAATCCAATATAGCGTGTCGCATCCGGAAACCAGTAGCTGCTCACTTCCTCGCCCTTTAATTTCTGGATCAGCGGAATAATCTGTGCATAGACAACATAATGCATATTTCCTGCAATGGAACTGCCAGACCTGCAAGGAAGCCTGTGATGGACGGAAGATTCTTCTTCCATCCTGAAACTCTGCCCTGCATGTCCAGAGTCATCTGGTGTACCAGCGAAAACGGAAGTACAAAAGCAAACGCTGCCACAAAAGTACGCATCAGATTGTATGTGAGTTCTACTTTCGTTCCGGAAAGCTTCGTCAGAAATACGGCGAAATACTGACCGCCATAATAATAGTTGATCTTGCCCTGGGAATACCAGAGATCGGTTGCCGGAAGTGTCTTGCTTCGCATCATGCTTCCATGAAACCATAGTCCATAAATTTCTCTGTCCCGTGTGCTGCCGGATGAAATCCTGCCAGATAGGTCCACAGAAGAAATACGGCAAAAAACAGAATCTCCTCTGCATAAACAAGATCCAGATTTTCGATCGGCAGGCAGTCATATCCCTGTCTCCGCTGTCTTTCATACAGAAAAATGCAGACAACGCCAAATGCCGCCGTAATTCCCACACAGGTAACAGTCGTGAATTTCAGTATTCTGATGGATACCAGAAACCATGTCAGGAATCCTGTGATCGTGATGGAAACAACCTTTGAAAACATCCATCCCTTATCCGCAAATCCCCGGAACAGCCGTCCTGTAACCGCCATTCCCACAATCCCCAGTACTCCTGCAAGCAGATACCAGGTCCAGAATGTCCACACATCTCCTTTGAGAAGGAACGCAGACAGCGCCACAAGAAAGGCTGCCGGTATGACTCTTATTATTGTTTTTTTAATCATTTCAGGTTTCATAAATTCTTATTCTCCCATCCTCTGACTGGTATACAAGACGAAATGCCTCTGCAATCGTATCTTCTCTGCATTCCGTTTCTTCAAACGTATTCCATCTTCGAATAAAATATAGGTGATTTTCTCCTGCTTTACAAGTTTTTTCACAGTATTTTCATCAGTTGAATTGTAAATTGTTTTTGCGATGTCCGCGCGTCTGTATGTGTCATAACCCGCTGACCATGCATAATACGGCCATCCCATATACATCATGACACCCGCCATTGTCACCTCATTGATGCTGTATTCCGGTGTCAGGATCAGATCTTCACTCGTCAGATTCTCTGCCAGCCAGTCTGTCAGTGCACTGTTCAGATTTACCGACACCCTTCTTCCCGGGCCATTGTCCCTGACAATGATCACAAAATCATAGATACCGGTGATCGTCAGGCAGATGGCGAGTACAACTGCTGCCAGTTTCCGCCAGATCCCCTTCTGGAACAGTTTCACAAATGCCATCCCCAGAACATTGCCACAAATGCGTAGGAGATCATAATATATTTCTGGTTTACCGCAATATCCGGTGTCAGCGAAATACAAAATGCGAAAATCAACGGAAAGAGAAAACTTGTCAGAAGCACTCTCTGTCTGCGGTCTTTCAGAAAATACAGAAGTACCAGTGCGCCAAGAAAAAAAAACTCCGCTCATCTGCAAAAGGAACCACAGTACCCCGTGCAGTGATTTGTCCTCTGCCAGAAATCCCCAGTAAAACGAAGTACTTACCGCATCGCCCCAGATAAAAACTTTCGCCTGAAGCTCTGCAAAAACAACTGCTGCTATGGCAGTCACAAGATAATCAAGCTTTCCGTCGGAGAACGCCGCAAATCCAAACAGGATCAGAAGTCCTCCGATCACAGCCGCTCCATTCCAGAAAGAAGTCAGCCCCAGCATCATACCTGCCATTAATGCATTTTCGAGGTTACGGCTTTTCCATGCCTCCCTGCTGAATATTCTTCCGGTCAGCCAGTTCCAGTCTTTCTCCTCATGTGCACAGCCTGCGTCCACCCAGTCCAGAAACATCCACAGAGCCAGTGTAACGATCAGAAGTCCAAATGCCAGGTGTCTCTGATTCAGATAAACATTAAAATTCCAGAGTCCCCAGTTTTCATTTGGCGTATAACCGATAAAGTTCATATTATTCCTGAACGTTTCCATAAGATCCCCTGCCTGAAGATGCTCCAGCACAAAATGAAAGAACGTCAGTGCACTTCGAAAGAAGAAAAAAACGATCGTCATTACAGAAGCTGCAAAACTTCCGGTAATCCGCAGTGCCAGATTATAAAGCATCATCAGAAATGCCAGTAATGCCAGAATACTGACGATATTATAGGCAAAATCCAGCCGCAGTCCAAGGAATTCCAGATTTCCTACAAGAAACTGAAACATAAAATGATATTTTACATCCTGACCGCCAAAATGTGGATACTGCGTTGGAAAATTGTTTCCAAGAGAGAAAGACCTCATCATCGCTGTATGCGGTGCATAGTCTCCATAAACCGTATAGCCGGAATAAAGGACACCGTCTTTTATGTAAAAAACATAGAACATGATCCATGTAAGAAATATAGCAAGGATCACAAGCAAAATCAGTTCCTTCCGGAATTGTTTCTTATCGTGGATCAGAGCCTGTTCATATTCTGACAGAATCGAATTCTCTTTTCGATAACGTCTGCCGTACAGAAGGGCCAGAAAAACAGCCGCTCCTGCCATCACTGCCAGATTTCCATAAATAAGTGGTTTCTCCGCTCCAAGTGCGCTTGCCGCCCAGGAAATCATATAAGTGATCCATCCAAAGATCAAAAGTCCGGTTCCCAGGGCTCCGGAAGCCAGAATCCAGAACTGATTTGTACGGGTACTCTTATTCCTGTTTCCAGAGACGAAAAACATGCCTGCCACTTCTTTTCCGATCAATATTGCCAGCAGACAGTAAATAATTCCTAACATATCCTATTCCTCCGGGATCGTACTTTCTGTATCATAATTCCTGTATTTTATCCTGCACTTACTTTTCTTACGATCCTCTAGTCAGTATAACAGAATACGAAATCAATAGCAAAAAAAGTTTTATACTTTTCGCAAATATGTCACAATTCCATCTGTCAGTGCATCCGCTACCTTCTCCTGATATTCTTCTGTCTGGAGAAGATCTGCTTCATCTGGATTGGTCAGGAATCCGCACTCTGCGATCACCAGTACTCCTTTGCTTCTTTTGAGGAGATAGTAGCTCGTATTTCCTTTGATCTCCCGTGGCCGTTCAACTTCAAGTGTCGTATTCAGACTTTCCTGCAGATCTGCTGCCAGTTCTTTCCCTTCACCGGACGTTTCATAATAAAAGACCTGCGGTCCTTTACGCTGGGATCATGGTAGCTGTTCTGGTGGATGCTCACAGTCAGCACAGGTGCAGTTTCATCAATCAGTGCGATCCTTCTCTGCATATCCTGGGCTTTTTTGTTCTGGGCTGAATCATCGTAGAGTCCCTGATCCGATTCTCTTGTCAGAACAACTGTATAACCTTTTTCTTCCAGTTTTTCCCTGAGAAGAAGGCTCACTGACAGGTTGATTCCTTTTTCTTCCAGTCCGTCTATACCGATCATGCCAGGGTCACTTCCGCCATGTCCAGGATCCAGTACGATTACATTCCCTTTCTGTTCTGCCTCTTCGGAATTCATCCAGACAGACACCGTCGCAGCCTGTCTGGACAAAAAATAAAAACATATCAGCAAAAAGCACGCCATTATCAGTTCCATTACACATTTTTTCAAAAAGAACACACCCTTTTGCATATTCTCTTTATGTATATGCGGGTGGCGCTCTCTTATAAACAGAATCTGTTACTGTCCGCTTCGTTCACAGTAACTGTGTGTATTGCATCTTTATTCATATTTTACGATCTCTTTCTTCAGCCTCTTCATGATCCGTTTCTCAAGTCTGGAAATGTAGGACTGGGAGATTCCAAGAAGATCTGCAACTTCTTTCTGGGTCTTTTCCTTGCCTTCTGCATTGTTGAGGCCAAAACGCAGTTTGATGATCATCTGCTCCCGCGGAGAAAGCTTGTTGATCGCCTTTCCGAGAAGTTTGATCTCCACTTCATCCTCCATCCTGCGTGAGATCACATCATCGTCTGTTCCCAGAATATCCGAAAGAAGAAGTTCATTTCCATCCCAGTCCACATTCAGCGGCTCATCGATGGAAACTTCCATCCTGGTCTTGCTGTTCCTGCGAAGGTACATCAGAATCTCATTCTCAATACATCTGGAAGCATAGGTTGCAAGTTTGATATTTTTGACCGGATTAAACGTATTGATCGCTTTGATAAGACCTATGGTACCGATCGAGATCAGATCCTCCACACCTACTCCTGTGTTATCAAATTTCTTGGCGATATAGACAACCAGCCTTAAATTATGTTCAATCAGGATTGCCTTGGCTTCCTGGTGCTGATCTGTATCCAGCTTGCTGATCACATATGCTTCTCTCCTCGGTTCCAATGGTGCCGGGAGGACATCGCTGCCTCCAATATAATAAACTTCTCTCGGTCTCGTAAGTACCAGTCTCTGAAAAAACTGAAACGGATTATAATCCACGCCTGCTGCTGATCTTGTCATAATCTGCCCCTCCTAACGCAATAATCTGGAATTCAACAATAGCTTATATTCCTTGCCCAAAGCGGAGGATTCAAATGTCAGAGCAAAAACCGGTTCTGCTATATGAATCACATCTCCGGGAGTATGGATGCACAGATCGTCTAATCTCACAGCAAGAAACGTCTGTGGGTCTTTTCCCACTGTCTTAAGTAACAGATAGTGTGGTTTCAGACCTGCGATCTCTGTGCTTTTCAGGTTCTCCGGATCTCCATTGAGGTTCTCAGTGCCTCTGCATGTTCCTTCGGCAAAATCTTCGCAAGAAGTTCTGCCTCCATGATCGATACCGGCTTGCCGCTTATTGGATCTTCCAGCAGGTTTCCACTGTCATAAAGTCCGTAAGCCGACTGTACTCTGCCTGATAGCCAAACGTCACCGGATAAATATTCCGTCTGCCCGCCCGGATCGAGTCCGCTGCAAAAAGAAATGCACTGCTGCCTGTGTACACCACAAACACGCATAACAGAAAAACTTTGATCGTAAGTGTTCTCTCTCTTGAAACAGCTTCCCAGAATCCACCACATAAGAACGCAGTCAGGTACAACATCAGAAATGCTTTGAGGAGCAATGCTCCCTTCTGGATCTTAAGCCCGATCCGAAGCATCACCAGTGCACAGAATCCATGGAGTGCCACTGTCAGTACAGGAGTGTTTTCCGAAGGAATACAGAGGATCAGGCAGGAACCAAATGCGCCCAGAGCAGCCGCCGCAAAGCATCGTCTGCGCCCCGCACGACACCGCAGGAACCATCCCACCAGACGGAGGAGAAGATAATCCATCAAAAGATTTGCCGCAAACACAACGTCTATGTAGATCTCCTGATACATAAATCCAAACCTCCCCAAAGAAAAAGCCCTCTGAACCTGTATAAATCCTTCACTTTGGTAAGTGAGCTAATTATAGTGGACAAAGGGCGCAGATTTTGTCAAAACAGGGAGACAGATTCACAGAACTTCTCGTGCCTTATCGACAGAATAGAAACGTTTTTGCATCATAATGAAATTTTCGTAGAAAAAGCAAAAAGAAAGAGAGGACTTCGCATCCTCTCTTTCGATAAAACATTTGTTATTTATTATTTTTTCTCTTCCTGAACTTCGATCTTGCGGATCGTTTTGTTCTTGATCTCTTCTTTGATCGCGCTCATGAAATCTCCGAGGTCTTTTATTCCTTCATCGCCAAGGTAACGGCTTCTTACGGAAACTTTGCCCTCTTCCTCTTCTTTTGCACCAACAACGAGCATGTATGGAACTCTCTCAAGACGAGCTTCACGGATCTTGTATCCCATCTTCTCAGAACGTCTGTCAACGGAGCAGCGGATTCCTTCTTCTTTCATCTGTGCTTCTACTTTGTCAGCATAAGCGTTGAATTTCTCGGAAATCGGGATCACACGAACCTGCTCCGGACACAGCCATGTCGGGAACATTCCTGCGTATTTTTCGATCAGCCATGCAAGTGTTCTTTCATAGCATCCCATGGATGTACGATGAATGATACACGGACGTTTTTTGTCACCGTTTTCGTCGATGTAGTACATATCAAACTGTTCAGCAAGAAGTGCATCCCACTGGATTGTGATCATGGTATCTTCTTTGCCATATACGTTCTTTGCATTGATGTCGACTTTTGGTCCGTAGAAAGCTGCTTCTCCGACATCCTCTGTGAATGGGATGTTCAGTTCTTCGAGCATCTGACGAATATCTTCTTCTGTCTCATTCCATACTTCCGGATCACCGATGTATTTTTCTCTGTTGTTCGGATCCCATTTGGACAGATGGTAGGTTACATCCTCCTCAACTCCAAGTACCTGCAGACAGTACTGTGCAAGTGCGATACAGTCTTTGAATTCTTTTACCATCTGGTCTGGTCTTACGATCAGATGTCCCTCAGAGATTGTAAACTGACGAACTCGTGTCAGGCCGTGCATCTCACCGGAATCCTCGTTACGGAACAGTGTGGATGTCTCGCCGTAACGCAGCGGCAGATCACGGTAGCTGTGCTGTTCTGCTTTGTATACATAGTACTGGAACGGACATGTCATCGGACGAAGTGCAAATACTTCTTTGTCTGTCTCTTCATCACCGAGAACGAACATTCCGTCTTTGTAATGATCCCAGTGTCCGGAGATCTTGTAGAGATCGCTCTTTGCCATCAGAGGAGTCTTGGTTCTTACATAGCCACGTTTTGTCTCCTCATCTTCAATCCATCTCTGCAGTTCCTGCATCATGATAACACCGTTTGGCATGATAAGCGGAAGTCCCTGACCGATCACATCTACAGTTGTGAAGATCTTCATCTCACGACCAAGTTTGTTGTGGTCACGTTTCTTTGCTTCTTCCATCTGCTCCAGATGTTCTTTGAGCTCATCCTTTGTAGCGTATGCTGTTCCGTAGATACGTGTCAGCATAGCGTTTTTCTCGCTGCCTCTCCAGTATGCGCTGGAAGAAGAAAGAAGTTTGAATGCTTTGACAGGTTTTACGCTCATCAGGTGCGGTCCTGCACAGAGGTCTGTCCAGTCTCCCTGTGAATAGAAGGAGATTTCTGCATCTTCCGGAAGATCCTCGATCAATTCTACTTTGTAAGGCTCATCCTTCTCTTTGAAGTAAGCGATAGCCTCATCTCTTGGCTTTGTAAATCTTGTGATTTCAAGATCTTCTTTAACAATCTTCTTCATCTCTTTCTCGATTTTTTCAAGATCTTCTGCCACAAATGGAGTCTCACGATCCAAATCATAATAAAATCCATTTTCGATGGAAGGTCCAATCGCAAGTTTTGTCTCTGGATAGAGTCTCTTGATTGCCTGAGCCATGATATGAGATGTTGTATGGAAAAATGCATCCTTTTCCTTCCTCATTATCAAATGTCAGGATTTCTACTTCACTGTCAGAATCTACAACTGTACGCAGATCTACCAGTTCTCCATTGACTCTTCCTGATGTTGCAACTCTTGCAAGTCTTCACTTAAATCTTTTGCAATGTCGATAACTGACATGCTGTGTTCATACTCTTTTACAGAACCGTCTTTTTAATGTGATCTTCATGCT
>ENA-OQIM01000819-OQIM01000819.1-human-gut-metagenome-genome-assembly--contig:-NODE-819-length-11490-cov-2.479451_pt1 | contig 11490 bp, 14 predicted proteins | sample MGYA00242579_ERZ504744 | MGnify/ENA primary metagenome ERZ504744 (study PRJEB26092, sample SAMD00036441) | human gut metagenome | host: Homo sapiens | study: EMG produced TPA metagenomics assembly of...
CCCGAGACATACGAGCAAAAATTCCATTGCCGCAGGCAATCTGGAATGAATTTTGGCTACGTTACTGTGAACGGAGTGAACAGTAACAATATTTGTGATCATCACTGACTGATTCAGTAAAAAAAGCAGTTCAGGTACACCTGACGCATACTTGAACTGCCTGTATATTTCTTATTTATGCAATACGACTTTTCCTTCATGAAGAGTTTTGGGAACATCGATCACTCTCTGATTGCTGGAACCTTTCCATTTCAGGGAAAGCTCTTTCTTGTCCACCTCAAATTCACCGTCTACGCAGACATCCAGATAACGCACAATCTCTTCTTTGCTGATCTCCTCCCAGAGGAAACCTGTATAAAGCCAGATTGTTTTACCAGGATATCTCTTTCTAATCTCCTTCGCAAAGGCTGTTACCTCAGTGATATTTGCCGGGTGCAGTGGATCTCCACCTGAAAAGGTAATTCCGCTCACATAATCCTTATCCAGTTCCGCAAAAATCTCCTTGCGTTCTGCCTCACCGAAAGGCAGTCCGCCGTTTGGATCCCAGGTGACAGGATTCTGGCACTCCGGACAGCAGTGATTGCATCCTGCCACCCAGAGCACTACACGAAGTCCGTCGCCATTAAGCATATCGTCCTTGGTAATATTGTGATATCTCATAATTTTTTACGCTTCTTCCGGTACATCCTTCATGCTGAAACTGATTCTTCCATCTTGTCTTTGCCAAGGCAGATAACCTTAACTTTATCACCAAGTGTGAGAACATCCTCAACACGATTGATTCTTTCTTTACAGATCTTGGAAATGTGTACCATTCCCTCTTTACCCGGTGCAAATTCAACGAATGCACCAAACTCTTTGATGCTGACAACTTTACCTGTAAAGATCTGTCCTGCTTCAAAATCAGTTGCAATGATCTTAACCATGTTAGCTGCCTCATCCATGCTCTTCTGATCAACTCCACAGATAGATACCGCACCTTCGTCTGTGATATCAATCTTAACACCTGTACGCTCGATGATCGTATTGATAGTCTTTCCTCTCTGACCTACAACATCACCGATCTTCTGAGGATCGATCTGGATCTGGATGATCTTCGGAGCATATTCTCCTACAGATGTACGGGGAGCTGCGATGCATTTCTCCATAACTTCTGTCAGGATATATTCTCTTGCTTCTTTTGTACGTCTGATTGCTTCTTCTACGATCGGTCTTGTCAGTCCATGGATCTTGATATCCATCTGGATTGCTGTGATACCGTCATGAGTTCCGGCTACCTTGAAGTCCATATCTCCGAAGAAGTCTTCAAGTCCCTGGATATCTGTCAGAACGATGTAATCATCATCTGTATCGCCTGTTACCAGACCACAGGAAATACCTGCTACCGGTTTTTTGATCGGTACACCGGCTGCCATCAGAGACATTGTGGATGCACAGATACTTGCCTGAGAAGTAGAACCATTGGATTCAAATGTCTCAGATACAGTACGGATCGCATATGGGAATTCCTCTTCGCTTGGAAGTACAGGAACTAATGCTCTCTCAGCAAGTGCACCATGTCCGATTTCACGACGTCCCGGTCCTCTGGATGGTTTTGTCTCACCTACAGAGTAGGACGGGAAATTATAGTGATGCATATATCTCTTTGAAGTTTCAAATTCGTCAAGTCCGTCAAGCTTCTGTGCTTCTGCAAGAGGAGCCAGAGTTGTGATGGTACAGATCTGTGTCTGTCCACGTGTGAACATAGCAGAACCATGTACTCTGGGGATAATATCTGTCTCTGCTGCCAGAGGACGAATCTGAGTAATGGCACGACCATCCGGACGTTTGTGGTCTTTTAAGATCATCTTGCGGACAGTCTTCTTCTGGTACTGATATACAGCCTCACCCAGAACTGCAAGCCACTCTTCCTTGTCGGCAAAAGCTTCTTTCAGTTTCTCTGTTACCTGACGGATATTTTCTTCTCTTGTCTGTTTATCGTCAGAGAATACGGCAACTTCCATTTCTGCCGGAGGTACGACCTCTTTGATCGCTGCGAAGAGTTCTTCCGGAACTGCACATGATTCGTAGCTGTGTTTCGGTTTTCCGCATTCTTCTACGATCTTATCGATAAATTTGATGATCTCCTGGTTTACTTCATGAGCTTTATAGATAGCTTCGATCATCTTGTCTTCCGGAACTTCTTTTGCGCCGGCTTCGATCATGATTACTTTCTCTCTTGTGGAAGCTACTGTAAGCTGAAGGTCAGATACATCTTTCTGTGCCATGGTAGGGTTGATGATATATTCACCATTGATCAGACCAACCTGTGTGGTAGCACACGGACCATCAAACGGAATATCGGAAATGCAGGTTGCAATAGAGGAACCAAGCATAGCCGGAATCTCCGGATTACACTCAGGATCAACAGACATAACCATGTTTACCAGTGTTACATCATTTCTGTAATCCTTTGGAAACAGAGGACGCATAGGTCTGTCAATAACACGGGATGTAAGAATAGCATGTTCGCTTGCTTTACCTTCTCTCTTATTAAAACCTCCCGGGATCTTTCCTACTGCATACATTTTCTCTTCGTATTCAACACTCAGCGGGAAGAAATCAATTCCCTCTCTTGGCTCTTTGGATGCTGTTGCTGTGGATAATACAGTAGTATCACCATAGTGCATTAATGCTGCACCGTTTGCCTGTTTTGCAACGCGGTTAATATCTACTGTTAAGGTTCTTCCGGCTAATTCCATGGAATAACTTTTGTACATACGTTCATTCTCCTTTTTTCATAATTCTGTTGTCATTTTCTGTTACCGTTCACTGCATGTCCGGTAACTACTTTATTCTTTTCAAATTTGTCTGTTCCGTCTGCTGACAATCTTGTCCATCAACGTTCAGACTTTTTATGAAATTGTCACATTAAAACAGGAGTCCGAAACAACTGAAAAAACTACTTTTCAGGCAAATATATCTGCCTGTTTTTGTTACTTTCATATACAAAATAATCTTTTCAGTAGTCTCGGAAATAACTCCTGTCATGTTTCGCAGCTTCTGAATATGCAGATGCAGTCGAAACAACAAGCCACCGCAATCCTGAAAAACACCATATTTTACAGAACTGCCATATACATAAAAAGGGAGGCGGATGGAAATCCGCCCCCTTCCGCATACTAAAAGGCTATTATTTTCTTAAGCCTAATTTTTCAATCAGTGCACGGTATCTTTCGATGTCTGTTTTCTTCAGGTAAGCTAACAGTCCACGTCTCTGACCTACCATTTTCAGAAGACCACGTCTGGAGTGATGATCTTTATGGTTGCTCTGTAAATGCTCTGTAAGTTCCTGAATTCTTGCTGTAAGAACTGCTACCTGTACTTCCGGTGATCCTGTATCGCCTTCAGTTCTTGCATATTCTTTCATGATCGCTGCTTTCTTTTCTTTTGAAATCATTGTGATTTCCTCCTGTATTCTATAATTATTATTGATTGACCGCCACACATTAAGAGATGGTCGGAGCATCCGTTCCCTGAACATGGGCTAAATTCACCTTGGTTAGTATAGCACATTGATTCTGGCGTGTAAACCTCTTTTTTACAAAGTTTCAAAATATTCCTGTCCCTTCACAGCATCCCTCTCCAGCTGTGCCTTCAGTGCCTCCAGCGAAGAAAACTTCTGTTCAGGTCTGAGGAATTTTTTGAAATCTACCTTGCAGTATTCCCCATACAGATCTTCATTGCAGTCAAACAGATATAGTTTCCACACCAATAAACTTCTCGCCGCCAACAGTAGCTTATGACCTACATTGGTAATTCCCTGATAACTTCTGTCTCTGAAATGGGATACTGTGATATAAACCCCGTTTGGAGGCATCAGTTTCTCTACCGGAGGGATCAGTTGGTGGTCGGAAGCAGATATTTATGTCCCATTCCACGTCCATGTTCAACGATTCCTTCTACTGAGAAATCTGTTCCCATAAGGAAACGGAATTTTTCCATATTTCCTCTGTTCAGTTCTTCCCTGACAAAGGTACTACTAATCTTACGGCGTCCGTCCATTTCTTTTGGCAGGACTTCCGTATGAAATCCATATTTCTTTCCGAACTCTTTGAGCATGGCAGGAGTTCCTTTCCGCTCATAGCCAAAACGGAAATCCTCTCCAACTGCCACATAGGAAACCTGCAGATCTCCTATCAGTATTTCTTTTATAAAATTCTCTGCTTTCATGTGCCGTATTTTCTCTGTGAGCGGACATTCCAACAGTATATCCACTCCCATTTCTTCCAATATACGACATCTCTCTTCCTTTGTGAGGATTGTTCTTGAGGCAGTTCCAAGCGCAAGTACAACCGCCTGTGCACCTTCCTGTTTCTGCTCAATAATTTTCTCAACCAGTTTCTGATGTCCGCGGTGTATGCCGTCAAACTTCCCAAGTGTTACCGCACTGTGTGAAATTCTGGGAAAATCATTCTCAATCCTTAAATATTCCATCATGTCTCCTAAAACATTTTTACAGGGAAATACCTGTTTCTTTTCTCGTCCCACTGGTAAACTCCGGCAAAACTGCCTTCACTGCTGCACATACGGATCCATCCGTTTTTCTCCTGTGCATCGACCAGTGCCTGTACAAGAGGATTTCCATTAGCCAGAAGTCTGTCCCCTTCTTTTGTACAGCATACCCTTGGATACTCTGCAAGAATCTCCTCAATACCGAGGATTTTACTCTCTATGGTTCCTTCCTGCACTGCCTCTTCTGTCTGCGCCAGGGTAATAGCATCATCCAGTGTAAATCTGCCCACCTTTGTCCGCAAAAGACTTTCCATGGCAGCTACCACAGCCCAGCTTTTCCCCTATATCATGGCACAGAGTACGGATATAGGTTCCCTTGCTGCAGGTCACACGAAAACGCACCAGCGGAAAACTGATATCCAGAATTTCTATCTCATAAAAATGTACAGGTCTTGGTTTACGCTCCACAGTCTTGCCCTCTCTGGCAAGTTCATAGAGTTTCTTTCCATTGACCTTCAGTGCTGAATACATTGGCGGCACCTGCATATAGTCTCCCACAAAAGAACTGACCACTGTGCAAAGCTCTTCTTCTGTAACAGAAAGCTCTGTAGTCTGTGAGAGAACAGTTCCGCTCATATCCTGGGTATCCGTAACAACACCCAGACGCATCACTGCCTCATAGGTTTTCTCTTTATCTGTGATCATATCCACCAGACGGGTTGCTTTTCCCAGAGCCACCGGGAGCACTCCTTCTGCATCCGGATCAAGAGTTCCGGTATGTCCGATTTTCTTCATATGAAGGATTCCCCGAAGCTTTGCCACCACATCATGGGAAGTGAATCCTTTTTCCTTACGGATTACAATTACTCCATCCATCAGACTTCCTGCTCCTGAAACTGTTTGCAGATCTGTTCTGTCACATTGTTGATCACATCATACACAGAACCCTGAAGATCACATCCGGCTGCTCTCATATGACCGCCGCCGCCAAAATATACTGCAATCTTGCTTACATCCACATTTCCGTTGGAACGCAGGGAAACTTTGAAAGCCTGAGTTTCCACTTCATAGATAAACATGGCAACTTCCACTCCCGCTGTAAGGCGAAGCTGACTGACGATACCGTCCAGATCCTTGCCATCCACACCATAGAACTCCATGTCTCTTTTTTTAAGATATCCGATAATACATTTTCCATCCAGAAGCAGGATACTCTCTGCAAGAACACGCCCCATTACCTGATTCTGCACATAAGTTTTCTGATAGAAAGATTCGTCAATGATCTTACTGAAATTGAATCCTGTCTTCATCAGTTCCCCGGCAATACGCATGGTCTCCGGTGAAGTTGAAGAGTACTGAAATACCCCTGTGTCATGAACCATTCCCGTATAGATCGGCACTGCAATGGTACGGACCACTTTCTCAGGATCAAAAAGCCCATAGAGAACTTCACAGGCAGAGCTTACCTCTCCCCTGATATGATTCACCTGTGCAAATCCGGAGTTACTGATATGATGATCAATACATGCTGTTCTTTTTGCAGTGTCAAAATATGGACCTGCAATGGCAAGTCTGTCTTTTGCACTTACATCACAGGTAACAAAAAGGTCATACTCTTTGTCACCGTCCAGCTCTGTTTTAATCTCATCCATACAGTCAATATGTCCGAAAACAGGTTTGGGATTATCCAGGTACACATCTGCCTGAATTTCCGGATAATAGGTTTTTACATATAAATATAACGCCATACAGGAACCAACGCAGTCACCATCCGGACGGATATGTCCGCCGATTCCCATTGTTTTCACACCTTCCAGTATTTCCGCAATATTTTCCATGTTCTCATCCTCTTTAATTCTCATCCTGCTCCTCATCCTGTCTGTGGGAGTTGCTGTCTTTCTTGGTAACATCATCAATAAGCTTTGACATATTTACACCATACTCAATAGATTCGTCCAGGATAAAACGGATCTCCGGTGTATTTCTCAGGTTTAAATTACGTGCCAGCTGGCGTCTGATGTAGCCTTCTGCACTGTTCAGACCTTTGATCGTCGCTTCCTTTGCTTCTTTTTCACCCAGCACACTGATATATGCTCTGCAGGTTTTCAGATCAGGAGCCACTTCTACAGCCATGACAGAAGTCATCGGATGAATACGCGGGTCCTTGATCTCGTTGCGGATAATGGTGCTGAGTTCCTTCTGGACTTCCCCATTGATCCGGGTATTCTTAATACTGTTTTTTCTCATTTTAAGTTTTACTCCTATATATCCGGCAATTCTGTCAAATACTGTGAGCAATCCGGATCATCGACTATCCTGATCACATTATTTTCTGAATTACCACAATCAAGTCAAGGTGCGCACCACACTGTACCTGACACTATGAATCGCGCACCCTACCTTTATAAACCATTACTATCTCGGTACTTCTACCATGATATAAGCTTCTACTTTATCTTCCTCTTTCACATCGTTAAATCCGTCAAATACAAGGCCACATTCGTATCCTGCCTTAACTTCCTTAACATCGTCTTTGAATCTCTTCAGGGATGCAAGCTCACCTTCAAATATCTGCTCGCCTTCTCTGGAAATACGAACCTTGCAGTTTCTCTGGAAGATACCATCCAGAATATAGCTTCCTGCAATCGTACCAATACCGGATGCCTTGAACAGCTGACGCACTTCCGCATGACCGATAACTTCTCCTCAAATATAGGATCAAGCATACCCTTCATGCAGCTTCTACATCTTCGATTGCCTGATAAATAACTCTGTACAGACGAAGATCTACACCTTCCTGCTCAGCAAGCTGTTTTGCGGTTGCATCCGGACGGACATTAAAGCCGATAATGATCGCATTTGATGTAGCCGCAAGACTTACGTCAGACTCATTGATTGCACCAACACCGCCATGGATCACCTTTACAACCACTTCTTCGTTGGAAAGTTTGGTCAGACTCTGTTTTACAGCTTCCACAGATCCCTGTACATCTGCTTTGACAATGAGCGGAAGTTCCTTCAGATCGCTTGCCTGAATCTGATCAAAGAGATTATCCAGAGATAATTTGCCCTTAGTCTCCTCAAGAAGACGGTTCTTGTTCTCAGATACAAATGCACCTGCAAAGTTCTTGGCTTCCTTATCACTGTCAAATGCAAGAAGAATTTCACCTGCATTCGGCACATCACCAAGTCCCAGGATTTCTACAGGAGTAGAAGGACCTGCTTCTTTAATCCTGCGTCCCTTATCATCCATCATGGCACGAACCTTACCATTGCATGCTCCTGCTGCAATAAAGTCTCCCACATGAAGAGTACCTTTCTGGACAAGGATCGTGGCAACCGGACCTTTACCTTTATCAAGCTGAGCCTCGATTACAAGACCTCTTGCGGAACGGTTCGGATTTGCCTTTAATTCACATACCTCGGCTGTAAGAAGGATCATCTCAAGAAGAGTATCGATTCCCTCTCCTGTATGTGCGGATACAGGAACAAAAATCGTACTTCCGCCCCAGTCTTCCGGGATCAGTTCATATTCAGAAAGTTCCTGTTTTACACGCTCAATATTAGCACTTGGCTTATCAATCTTGTTGATTGCAACTATGATCTCAACGCCTGCCGCCTTCGCATGGCTGATAGCCTCTACTGTCTGAGGCATCACACCATCATCAGCTGCTACAACCAGAACTGCAATATCTGTGGAGTTTGCACCACGCATACGCATAGCTGTGAAAGCTTCATGTCCAGGTGTATCCAGGAATGTGATCTTCTGTCCGCCAACCTCTACTACAGAAGCACCGATGTGCTGTGTGATACCGCCGGCTTCTCCACGTGTTACATTTGTCTTACGGATTGCATCCAGAAGAGATGTTTTACCATGGTCAACGTGCCCCATAACACAGACTACAGGTGGTCTTGAAACCATATCTTTTTCGTCTTCTTCATCCTCTTTGAGGAGTTCTTCGATAACGTCTACCTTCTCTTCCGGTTCTGCGATGATATCATATTCCAGAGCAATCTCCTGAGCTTTCTCAAAATCGATCTCATGGTTTACGGTAACCATCATACCCTGCATAAAGAGCTTCTTCACAATTACTGACGGCTGCATTTTCATAGCTTCTGCCAGTTCGCGGATCGTCATCTTCTCCGGAAGTGTGATTTCCTTAACCTCAGGTTTCTTCTCTTCCTGTTTTGGCTGCGGAGCCGGTTTCTGCAGAGCTTTCGGGATTCTGGAATTCTTATTGAATCCACCCTGATTTGGTCTGCGTCCGCCACTCTGTGTCTTATCAAAATCTTTTTTTCTTGTTTTTGTTCTCTCTGTCTCTTTCTCTCTTGCTGTCTTTGGAAGTCTTTGTCAGTTCCGGTGCAAATGCCATATCGTCATTCTTTCTTGTATTCTGGCGCTGTCCCTGACGTCCCTGACTGCCGCCGAAGCGTCCGTCACGTCCTTCACTTCTGTTTCCGTCCGGACGACCCTGGCCATTGCCCTGCGGTCTTCCTCCCTGACGGTTTCCATCTCCCTGTGGTCTTCCCTGTCCGAAACGTCCTCCCTGACGATTTCCATCGCCCTGGAATCTTCCGCCCGGACGGCCCTGACCATCGCCCTGGGATCTTCCCTGTCCGAAACGTCCTCCCTGGCGGTTATCTCCCTGGGATCTTCCTTCACCCTGAGGTCTTCCCTGACGGTTCTGTCCGTCCGGTCTTCTGTTGCCTGTACCTGGGCGGTCATTATTATTTCTTCTTGGTCTGTCACCGTCTGTTCTTGAACTGTCGGAATTTCTTCCTTCTGCATTTCTTGGTGAACCTGTTCTCTCGCCTTCAGCTTTCACAGGTTTCTTTCTTGTTTTTCCTCCGTCACTTGCATTCTGTGCATGAAAAAACGCGGATAATATTTTTTTTCTTTTTAGGTGTTTCAGTTTTATCTCCTTCTGATTTTGCTGTTACAACCTTTTCTTCTGTCTTGGGAGTCTCCAATTTCGCAATATGCTCCTTTCCCCTGTTATTATTGTCTTTTCTGAATCTATTCTTTACTTCCGAAACCGCAGGCTCATCCACCATACTCATATGGCTTCTCACATCAACGCCTTTTGATTTCAGAAACTCGATCACTTCTCTGTTCTGTCGTCCAAGCTCTCTGGCCAGCTCATGTACTCTTAATTTTGACAATCGCTATACCTCCTTCATGATTGCTTTCGCAAAGTTCTCATCCTGGACAGCCAGACAGGCGCGGTACTCCTTTCCCATTGCTCTGCCTAAGCTCTCTTTATCTGAGAAGAAGAAAATCGGAACTTCATAAAAACTGCACATATTCCTGAATTTCTTCTTTGTATTCTCGGAGCATCCTCAGCAACGATCACAAGCAGTCCTTTTCCGGTCTTTACAGATTTCTCTGTGGAAAATTCTCCGCTTACGGTCTTGCCTGCTTTGGTAGCCAGCCCTATCAGCGACAGTACTCTGTTATTTTTCAATATCTTCCAGCTCCTTCTTAAGTCGTTCGTATACCTCATCCGGAACCGCAGTTTTCAGTGAACGCTCAAGTCCATGATTTTTAATCGCTTTATCCAGACATTCTCTGGAAAGACACAGATATGCGCCTCTGCCGTTTTTCTTACCGGTAGTATCAAGCACGATCTCATCTTCTGTAGTCTTAAGAACTCTGAGCATCTCTTTCTTGCTTTTCATTTCCCTGCAGCCGGTACACTGGCGCATGGGAATCTTATTCTTCGTCTTCATTCTCTCCTGCTTCCTGAGCCTGTGGCTCTTCTTCTACAGGAACTTCCTCTGAAACTTCTTCTGCTTCGGTTTCTTCTGTCAGGGAATCTTCTGCTGAAGTTTCCTCTGCTGATGCCTCAGCTGCATCTTCTGCAGTCTCGTCATCATCATAATCATAGAAATCACCGGCTTCTTTTGCCTGAGTCTCACTCTTGATGTCAATCTTAAATCCTGTAAGTCTTGCAGCAAGACGTGCATTCTGACCTTCTTTACCGATTGCAAGGGACAGCTGATAATCAGGAACAACTACCAGAGCTGTCTTCTCATCAGGATCTGCCATAACTGCGATAACCTTTGCAGGGCTCAATGCATTCTCGATCAGGATCGCAGGATTCTCATCCCAGTTGATGATATCGATCTTCTCACCGCGAAGTTCCTCAACTACTGCATTGACACGTGCACCGTTCATACCTACGCATGCACCAACTGCATCTACATCCGGATCGTTGCTCCATACAGCGATCTTTGTACGGGAACCGGCCTCACGTGCGATGCTCTTGATCTCAACAGTTCCGTCTTTTACTTCTGCAACTTCTGACTCAAAGAGACGTTTCACAAGTCCCGGATGAGTTCTGGATACCAGAATACGAGGTCCCTTCGGGGTATCCTTGACTTCAAGAATATACACCTTTATTCTCTCTGTCGGCTGGAAGGTTTCCCCTTTCACCTGTTCATTCTCACTTAATACTGCATCTGCCTTACCAAGATTGATGCTTACATTCTTGCCCATCACACGCTGTACAATACCGGTTACTACTTCTTTTTCTTTTCCATAGTATTCATCATACAGCACTTTACGTTCTTCCTCACGGATTTTCTGCAGGATAACGTTCTTTGCATTCTGTGTCGCAATACGTCCGAATTCCTTAGACTGAATCGGAACCTGTATCATGCCTCCGATCTCAGCTCTTGATGTGATTTTCAAAGCATCTGCCAGAGAAATCTCCATTGCAGGATCCTCTACGTATTCTACGATACTTCTGTCTGCATACACTGAAAAATCGCAGGTTTCCGGATTAATAGTTACATGTACATTGTCAGCTTTTCCAAAATGGTTTTTGCAGGCCTGGATCAGAGACTGCTCAATTGCCTCAAGCAAAGTATCTTTGCTGATACTCTTTTCCTTTTCAAGGATATCCAGTGCCTCCTTTAACTCTCTGCTCATTTTTTTCTTATCCTCCGAATTAACTAAAACTCTATTGCGAGGCGTATCAGGCTGTGTCTTTC
>ENA-OQIM01000820-OQIM01000820.1-human-gut-metagenome-genome-assembly--contig:-NODE-820-length-11480-cov-2.523210_pt1 | contig 11480 bp, 13 predicted proteins | sample MGYA00242579_ERZ504744 | MGnify/ENA primary metagenome ERZ504744 (study PRJEB26092, sample SAMD00036441) | human gut metagenome | host: Homo sapiens | study: EMG produced TPA metagenomics assembly of...
CTTTGTAAGTTTTATACTGGCTGAAAGCTGGGAAACATACGCAAGATGAAAATCACAGATCTCCGAACAATGGAACCTGCAACGCATACTTAAAAGATGTGTTCAGGTTCTATCTTTTATAGAAGAAGAGTACCAGCAGTTCGGGAACTGAAAGCACTGTCCTATAATTATTTTATGGCAGTCGATGCGGTAGGTGTAAAGAAAAGCAATACGGTCAAGGAGCTTCAAAGGCTATTTAAAAGAGGAAGAGCATAAGGCAAGGGCAGCAAAGAAAGATGAAATTGTAGAAATCCTGAAAGCGTGTACCAATATAAGAGATCGGCTTCTCATGCTGTTTCTGGCAGAGACAGGCTACCGGATCGGTGAGATTTTGGGAATTGATTATAGTAAGGACATTGATTATCGGAACCACATAATCCGGGTATATTTCCGTGAGGACAATGAAAATGGAGCGAGAGCCAAGAATGCAGAATACCGAAGTGCGAAGATCAGCAAAGATACCTTCGATTTTTTAAATCTGTATATTGCAGAGTACCGAAAACTCCTTCAGCACCAAACAAGCCTGTTTGTGAATATTTCCGGGGATAACATCGGAAAACCAATGAACGTGGAAGCAGTATACTCCATGCTGAAAAGAATGGAAAAGAAAACCGGGATTAAGATCACGCCTCATATGCTCCGGCATTACTTTGGAAATGAGCGGAGAAAAGCAGGATGGTCGCTGGAACTGATACAGCTGGCTTATGGACACCGCCACATCCAGACAACCATCAACTATCTGGACATTGTGGATGATGAACTGCTTGATGCCAGCCAGGAATTCTATGAGAAACATTCCTCCCTGTATGGGATTGAGGAATTGCTATAGGAGGTGGTTTTATGCCTGCGTTTTTACAATCTTTTATAGAAGCAGAAGAGGAACGGAGCAGGCGGATTGAGCAGCTACGAAAGGAAGTCCGTGAGTATGCAGAAGAGGAAGCAGGAAGTTCTATTACAGAACAGATTCTGTTATTTCTGGCAGATGAGATGGTAGAACGTCTCTCGGAAATAGATTATGAACTGCGAAAGAAATTTGAATCATACATAACACCGTTGATAAAGCAAAAATACCTTTACCGATACACCGGAACATTCGACCGGATACGACAGTCGTACATCCGGGTGCGAATGAAAACTCCGGCAGGACAGAGGGAATGTGAATGGAAATATAAAAATGAAATCCTGTTTGTCCCATACCATTCGGAGCAGACAATAGTAAAGAGCGTAGAGACGGTACGGTGTCGGAGCAATATGGTCTGGAACTTTAAAGCGGAAGCCAGTGAAAAAATGAAACGCCAGATTTTTACGGTACTGGAATATATTCTGGAACATTATGAGGTTTCACGGCTGAGGGAATATAAACTGACCGGGCTACAGTTTTTTATGAATTTTGTTATCCGGGAGCAGATCACAGATATCCATCTGATGGAGCTGAAACAGGAAACATTATTTCAGAGCTACCTGGAGCAGAAAGTCGAAAAGGAACAACGGCGAAAACGGCTGAGGACAATTGTGGAGACTGCCCGTAAAGTGATTTTTGTACAGGCAGATGAAATCCGATGGGATGCGGCTGTCTGGTACTTAGATCGGTTTCATATTGCAAAAGAACGACGGAATCAAAGTGACAGTATAGAAAGAATATCGTTTCAGGAAGTTTTGTATCCCAAGAACCGATGGCTGCTTCAGGAATACATGAAGTATGAAATAGGAATCGGGGAACTGGCACTCAGCACCGTTTATGAAAGATTCCGAACAATCAGAAACTTTTTGCAGGAAATCGATGAACATCAGATAGATGTGACAGAGTGCGATGCCGGTCTGATAGACACTTATTTAAAAAATCTGCAGAACGGATCAATGGGAGCAAAGACATTTAATACAAATGTTACCGCAATTCAGTTTTTTATGAAATTTCTGGAAGTAAAAGGATATATAAAAAAAGTTCCGTTTTATGTATCCTATTACTGGGAAAAAGAGATTCCAGTGCATCACAACAGAAGCGTGGAAGAGGACGTGTATATGGAAATCATACAGAATCTTTCACAGTTTCCAGAACATCTGAGAATGATGTTTTTACATCTCTGGTGTGTGGGCTTGCGGGTTAGCGAAGTCTGTACCTTGAAAGGGGATGCTTATGATATCCAGAATGGTGACTGCTGGATAAAGGTCTACCAGGTAAAAATGAAAAATTATAAAAGAGTTCCGATCCCGATAACATTATATCGATTGATGCAGGTGTATTTGAAAAAACACCAGAGGGGAAAAGAAGCATACATTTTTCAGAATCGGAAAGGTGGAGCATTTTCCAAAAGTACCTTCATGGATCAGATGAAAAAGTATTGCATCCAAATAGGTATACAGAAGGGGGAGTATATTTTTAAATCCCATGATTACAGACATACCGTAGCAACCAATTTTTATGAGCATGGCGTGTCGATCCAAAGCATCCGAGACTATCTGGGACACACATTTGAGGAAATGACCATGCAGTATATAGACTATATGCCAAGAAAGATTGCAAAACAAAATGACACATATTTTGAGGAAGAGGGAAATAGCCTGCTTGCCTGTATGCAGAAAGGAGAGCAAAATGAATGAGAGACTGGAATACCAGCAACTGGAATGCTATAAGCTGGCCAATGATATGCAAAAGGAAAAGCTGAACCGGGAACCGTATTTTGACCTTGGAAAACTACCGGGAAAACAGCTTCAGACAGAATTTGCCGAGTACATATATTACCGGGGAACACAGGTATCCATTTTGACCATAAAGGCAGAAAGACAACATTTTAACAGCTTATGCGAATTTTTTAAGAAGCCGTCCCATCAGGAAAACAGCCTGCTGGACAGGGAAAAAGACATCTGGATTAAACAGTTAAAATTGTGGATGATGCAAATTGGCAGGGCATTGACGAAATATAAAGTGACGAGCATTCAGACAGAATCTGTGGAGAAAGCTGCCCTGATCCGGTATTTTGAAAATCTTCTGGAATTTACTTTAGACCGATCTGAAACCAATGAGCTGGCAAAGGATATCTGGCATTTGGAAAGGCTTCCGCTTATCCTGCGGACCAATCCAATCGTCAACCACAAGACACTGAATTTCAGAGGAATCCGACAGCCGGATATTCGGGAAGAGGTGAAAAAAGCAATTTACCATCATCTGGAAACGGAAGCCGTTGGCAGTATAAAACGGGAATTGTCTGCTATGAATAAATTTTCAAAGTACCTAGAAGAGAAACATCCAAAGATCAGTACCAGTGAAGAGCTTGACCGGGAGATCATAGAGCAGTTTTTGATAAACATCAAAGTAGAAGCAAGCGGAGGAAAGGGTATCCGGGATGACCTGCTAAAGATCCGAAATGTGTTGGAAACAATTGGAAAGATTTATAATTTTCCACACCTGACAAAACTTTTCCTGAAATCTGATTTTCCACCAGAACGAAAAGCGGAATTCAAATCTTATTCAGACAGTGAGCTGAAAAGCTGAATGCCCATCTGGTGAAAATGGAAGTGCAGATAGCAAGGGCGATGATTATACACCAGATGTTAGGAACCAGAATTTCCGATACGCTGACCTTACGGAAAGACTGCCTTTATAAGAATGGGAGTCAGGATATGATTGTCATATATCAGCCCAAAACCAGAAGATATGAAAAGCCGATTAGCCAGGAACTGGCACAGCTGATTGGAAAGGCAGTCAGTTATGCAAATGAGCATTATCCTGAAAGCATTTATATTTTTGCAGCCGAGAACAAACCGGAGAAACCAATCAGCTACCGAACCTTGCAGGATAAGTGCTTCGGATGATCTATGAAAAAAATATCCGGGATGACAATGGGAACTTATTCGGATTTGGAACACATATGTTCCGGCACTGCTATGGGGTAAAGCTGACAGAACTCCATGTGGATGACTGGACCATAGCAAAGCTCCTCGGACATAAAGGAGTGAGAAGTGTCCAGTATTACCGGAAAATGAGTAATCAGAGGCTTGCAGATGAAACACGGGAAGTAAGAAATCTTATGTCACAGATTATCCTGGCGAATCTGGACGGATGGGGAGAAGAATATGAACAAATACGACAAGATGTTGGAATTGAATAAAAGAAAAAGCGAAGAGAAAGTGGAACGTGCAATCCTGGCAATCCGGACAATGGTATTGGAAAAAGAAAAAGTATCCGTGCCAGCACTGATGCAAAAGACAGGGCTGTCCAGAGGATTCTTTTATAAGAATCCGATTGTACGAAGTGAGATTGATGCAGCAATGGAACAGCAGGCTGGCATGGTAGATCCGAGGAGAAACATCATCAGCCAGGCAATGGAAACAGAAATGTATCTGCTACAGCAACAGATACAGAAGCTGAAGAGCGAGAATGAGAATCTGAAAAAAGAGAATCAAAAGTTGAAAAAGGCACTGTCCAAAAGGGAATTAAATCTTATCAAACAGCTTTAAGCTATACCACAATGCAAAGCGGATCTGCCAGGATGCGGCAGGTCTGTTTTGCATTGTGATATAAAATTTGATTATGCTTAAAAGGCATTAAGCAACCTAACAATAATGGGTATTGGACATAGGAAGCAATATGGGTGTATGATAAAAAACGATAAGAAATTAAAGTGAATCTGAAATGCAAACTGTCACAGGAAAAATGTGAACTTTATGTAAAAAGTTGCAAAACCTATTGACCTAAAGCTTGATTCAGGTTGTACCATAAAATAAAAACGCAAGGAGGAGATTTTCATGGATATCGAACAGATGAAAAAAAGACTTAGGCGGTGGTAACGTATTTCCAATCGGTGAGGAAAATGTAGCATTTGCAAAGTATTTTACAGGTGAGTGCTATCTGAATATGCTTACAACAGAGAGAGTACCTGTTGGTCTGGTTACTTTCGCTCCAAGAACAATCAATGCATACCACATCCATCACAAGGGTGGTCAGATCCTTATGGTTACTGGTGGAAGAGGATGGTATCAGGAAGAAGGAAAACCGGCCCGTGAACTGAAAGCTGGAGATGTGGTAAATATTCCACCGGAAGTAAAACACTGGCATGGAGCAGCGAAAGACAGCTGGTTCCAGCATCTGGCTGTTGAAGTTCCGGCAGAAGGAGCTTCCAATGAATGGCTTGAGTTTTTACCGGAAGAAGAGTATGACAAATTACCATAAATAAGAAAGACGGAGGGTTGATATCATGGCAAAGATCACACAGACAGCAGGAAGAAATGCTCTGGGAACATTTGCACCGGAGTTTGCACATTTCAACGATGATGTTCTGTTCGGAGAGAATTGGAACAACGAAGATATTGATTTAAAGACAAGAAGCATTATCACAGTCGTAGCACTGATGGCACAGGGAATTACAGATTCTTCTTTAAAATTCCATTTACAGAATGCAAAGGATCATGGAGTAACACAGAAAGAAATCGCAGCGATTATCACCCACATAGCATTCTATGCAGGATGGCCAAAGGGATGGGCAGTATTCAACCTTGCAAAAGAGGTTTGGAACGAGGAAGAAATAGAAAAATAACCTGGTAGAAACTGCTCGTCAGAAAAGATTCGCACAAAGCACAAATGTGTATGCCGTTAAAGCCAGCAACTACAAGGGATTGCGGAGGGGGAGTCCAGTTTAATGCAGGAATAACTGGCATATTCATCATGCAAAAAGCGGAGGCGGACAGATTCTTATCTGCATTGCAGGACGTGGATACTATCAGGAAGAAGGAAAAGAAGCAGTAGAAATGAAACCTGGAGATTGTGTCAATATTCCGGCAGAAGTAAAACACTGGCATGGAGCAGCACCAGATGAATGGTTTTCACATCTGGCAATTGAAGTACCGGGAGAAAAAACATCATCCGAATGGTGTGAAACAGTAACGGATGAGATATATGGAAAATAAACTTGATGCATGTCCAGTACTATCAGGATCACAAAGATCTCGGAGTACGTGGATGTGCAGAAATCTTGGCATCGGATACAGCACATTAACAAAATGGCTGAAAGACTTCCGGGAATCAGGTGATATTCCTGTTCGTGGTTCTGGTAATTATGCATCTGATGAGCAGAAGGAAATTGCCCGTCTCAGACGTGAATTACGTGATGCCCAAGATGCACTTGATGTGTTAAAAAAAACAATCAACATTCTGGGAAAATGACGGAAGCCATTTATCTTGAAGTGTCTGAGAAGACGGAAGCTGCCAAAAAGACTGGACGCCGGGTTTCCGTCTCCGGAATGTTGAAATTTTTAGGTGTCTCTCGCTCAGGATATCTTGCATGGCTCCACCACGTACCTTCTGATACAGAAAAACGTCGTAAAGCTGTAAAAGCAAAAATACAGGATATTTATGATGATTCCAAGGCTCCTTCTTAAAATATATAGATTTCACAAATCCCTATCGATATATATTCTTCTGTCATAGATGTATAAAGATTTTGCACAGTTCGTTTTTTTCATAAAACTTATTCTGTTTTTCAACTTCTGTGATATAATGCTTTATTATAATAATTCCCATGAACAGAATAAGGTGAACCAAGTGAAAAAAGAAAACACTTGTGCCTCTTATCACTTTTTTACTGGGCATATGCTTATTAGTTTGATTGTATACAAAACAGACACCCACGAAAAAGAGCAGAGACACATAACAGCACAATTAAACGTAGCCACCTATGGCGAACAAATAAAGAATGAAATTACAAATGGAATTGAGATCACAGATACCTTGAAGCAAATCTTAATAAGTGAAGATGGCGAAATCCGTCAGTTTGAAACAATTGCAGGAAATCTTATGTCTGATTCTATTGAAAGTGTACAGCTCGCTCCTAATGGTGTTGTTACAGATATTTATCCGGCTAATGAAAATGAGGCAGGTAAGATTGATTTGATCCATGATAAAGACCGCGGAAAAATTTCCTGTTACGCAAGAGACAACCATACAATCATTACGCAGGGCCCCTTCAAATTAAAACAGGGAGGATATGGAATTGCAGTCCGCAATCCCGTATACCTGAAAGATAAAAACGGACATGAGTATTTCTGGGGATTTACTATTGTTATCCTGCGTGTTCCGGATATTTTTTCAGATTCAATCAGTGCACTTTCAAATTTTGGATACGAATACAAAATTTCAAAAACAGACGCTCCATGGAGTGATACTTATAAAGTGGTTTATCAATCAGATGGGCAAATAAATCGTCCTGTTTCTTATACATTTACAATAGGAGACGAAAACTGGAAATTTGAAGTAACTCCTAAAAGTGGATGGAGAAATGCCACATTACTGGTAATCATCATCGGAATTTTTCTTACAATAAGCCTTCTCCTGTCAGTTCTTACCAGAGTATGGTTAGTAGCAAAAGAACATAAGAAAAAGTTTCAGATACTGGCGCGCACAGACTCTCTTACAAATATTTATAACCGCTATGGATTTGATGAATTTGCAGAAAAAATGATTCAAAAAAATCCAAAAACACATTTTGTGGCTGCGCTCCTTGATATCGATGATTTCAAGTTTATTAATGATATCTATGGACATAATTACGGAGACAGGGCACTAAAGAATCTTGCAGACAGCATGAAGACTTTTTTCCCATCCGATGCATTACTTGGAAGAAATGGTGGTGACGAATTCTGCATTCTTTTACCAAATTGTACCTTTGCAGAAGCAGATATACAGCTGCAGAAATTCACCAAACTTCCTAAATCATTCTCATACCATGGTAAGGAACATGCATTTTATATTTCTCTAGGATATGCAGAATATCCAACATTTGCATCCAATCGTTCACAACTTATGCGCTGCGCAGATGCCGCTCTTTATGAAATAAAGCTTCATGGAAAAAATGGATGTATGGTCTACAGAGAAGGACTTCGGTCAGGTGCCCGCAAACAACTTGGATTCGCATTCAAGGATATCTCTGAACATCTTCCAGGTGCATTCATCATATACAGAGCTGACAAAGAAGATGATGAACTATTTTTTGCAAATGATGAATTTCTTCATATGTCCGGATATAAAGATATAGATGAACTGTTCAGACTTACTGAGAAAAGTTTTCGCAACTTGATTCGTGAAGATGAACAGCAACAGATAGAATCAAGTATCTGGGAACAGATTGACAACGGCAATGAAAATGACTATATTCACTTTCATCTTCGAAAAGCTGACGGAACTTATTTTTCTGTTCTTGATCATGGAAGAATTGTAGAGAGCCCGCAATACGGGAAAGTATTTTATGTATTGTTCATGGATTGGGAAGATATGCATATTCGTTACAATGATAAATTCGCAAGATAAAATATTGCAAAAAACAGAGCGTATAATCTATTTTCATATAATGTTTATGTCAGCAAGCTCTATCAAAAGGAAATCGACTTTGTTGCTCAGAGAAGCAACGAGAAGTTTTATATTCAGATCAGCGACAACATTTCCGGGCAGTAAACATTTGAGAGAGAATGCTTTCCTCGGCTTCAGATTCGAGATGCTTATCCGAAAATGATTATTGCTAGAACCAAACATCCCCAATATAGCTATGAAGGAATCGTAATTTACGATATAGCCGATTGGTTACTACAAGAATAAGCAAGGCGAAATATCTCCAGCATTCTCTTTTGAATGATGGAGATATTTTTATTATGACGGAGATTGCAGATGAATTCAGACGAAGCATCCTACGAAAAGAGTTTTATATGGATGTACTGAACTGTGATCCGATGTCTTTTGACAAGAAATGCGAGACGGTGTGAAATTTTTTCTGTAAATTTAGATCTTCTATGATAATTATGGCGGCTTAACAGCGGTTTCTGCGGTTAAGCGTTGTCTATTTAATAGCAAAAATAATCTGGCATGTCAAGAGCACCCAGAAAAATCTGGGTGTATATTTATTCCCGGCATTCCACTTTGGATTGTTATATCACCATCCGGTCAGGGTACATGATTTCCAGCTCACCACGTACTCTCCCCCAATTGCGGATCGGCATTGTCCATTTTTTTTGCAATCTCAAAAGTGCCAGATATAATGCTTTCATCAGTGACTGGGAACTCGGGAATACGCTTCTCTGCTTGTTTAGTCTACGATAGCATGAATTCAGTGATTCAATGGCATTCGTAGTATAAAAGGCAGTACGGACATCCTTGGAAAATTTGAAGATGGGGGAGACTGCATCCCAGTTATCATGCCAGCGGTTCATGGCACTTGGGTATTGTCCGGACCATTTCTTTGTTACAGTTTCCAGCTGCTTTCTGGCAGTTTCTTCGCTCGCTGCGGTATAAATTGTTTTCAGATCTTTCGCAAAAGTTTTCATATCCTTGTTTGCGACATATTTAAGGGTATTTCTTACCATATGCACAATGCATCTCTGCTGTTCTGTTTTAGGAAATGCAGTAGAGATCGCATCTTTAATCCCAGTCAATCCATCAGAACAGAGAATGAGGATATCCTGAACTCCACGATTCTTTAAACTATTCAGCACAGACAGCCAATATTTACTGCTTTCATTTTCTCCAACAACAATGCTTAGAACTTCTTTCTTTCCATCTTCATTAATCCCAAGGACAACATATGCGGCAAGCTTTCTGATCACACCGTCATCCCGCACAGAAAAGTGCACAGCATCAATAAAAACAATTGGATACACAGGTGATAATGGACGATTTTGCCATTCCTCAATTCGCGGCAGAAGCTTATCTGTGATATCAGATATCATACCCTCACTGACTTCAAATCCATAGATATCCTCTATAGTCTCTGAAATCTGCCTGGTAGTCATTCCCTTTGCATACATGGCAATGATCTTGTCATCAATCGAAGAAATGTCTTTCTGACGCTTAGGAAGTACCTGCGGTTCAAAGGAGCTTTGACGATCCTGCGGAACATCCACTTCAAATTCACCATATTTACTCCGAACAGTCTTAGACTTTTTACCATTACGGTAATTAGGCTCACCGGATCTTTCGTAACGATCATAGCCAAGATGATTATCCATTTCTGTTTCAAGCATATCTTGAATTGTTCCGGAAAGAAGATCTTTTAATGCATCCTGAATATCCTCCGCAGATGGATATCATACTCCTGGAGTAATCCTTGAATAAGATTTCTCTTTCTTCCGTCATTGGTTTTGGTTTGTAAACTTCTTTCTTTCTGTTTGCCATAATAAAAGGCTCCTATGATTTTAATATTTTATCATAGAAGACCTTTTGTTGTGTTGAATTTACAGAGTTTTTTTCACAGGCTCGAGGCGGTGGCTAACCGCCGTCCTCTCACACCACCGTGCGTACCGTTCGGTACACGGCGGTTTCAATAGTTGACGTGCACTGACTGATAGGCTGTGGCTAAATCATAGAAGCCACCGTTTATCAGTCTCTCTTTTGTCATGGCTTTCTTAACTGTTGTCAGATTCGCACAATACCAGTGTCCTCTTCGGCAGTTTGCCGCCATATTCGCATAGTATTCGTGTACTCCCATCTTTATCAGATTTCTTTTCTTTGTTTTTGGAAGTTTCCACTGTTTCCATATACACATGCGTATTCTGTGATAGAGCCATCCGTTGATCTCTTCGATGTTGTTCTTCATGCTTGCTATTCCGTAATAGTTCAGCCATCCTCTTGCATATATCTTGATTTTCTCAAGGCTTGGCTTGATTGACTGACATCGTTTACGGGAAGACAACTCTTTCAGTCTCGACTTAAACTTTCTCCATGACTTTGGATGAACGCGAACATAAATACCCGTTCCATTCCTTCCCAATGCAAAGCCTAGATACTTAAAATTTCGGATTGCAAACACACTGACAGTACGGCTTTTCTTTCTGTTGACTGTAAGTTTCAGTTTCTCTTCAAGGTATTTCGTACTGCTTTCCAGAAGTCTCTCCGATGCCGTTTGCTCTTCGCAAGGAGCACGATGTCATCTGCATATCTGACGCATGGGACTCCTCTCTTCAAAAACTCCTGGTCAAACTCATTGAGATAGATATTCGCCAGTAGTGGGGATAGATTTCCTCCTTGTGGCGAACCTTCCTCTGTTTCCATGACTACTCCGTTCTCCATTACCCCGCTTTTCAGATATCGCTTAATCAACTGCACCACCCGTTCGTCCTTTACATTCTTACGGAGTAAGTTAAGGAGAATTTCATGGTTCAGTGTGTCGAAGTATTTTGATAAATCTAAGGATACTGCATATGTGTATCCTTGTTCTGCATACTCTTTCACTTTTTGTATTGCGTCCTTCGCACTTCTGCCCGGACGATAGCCAAAGCTACCATCTGCAAACAGCGTTCATAGATTGGCACTAACTCTTGCGTGATTGCCTGTTGGATTGTACGGTCTATCACCGTTGGTATGCCAAGCTTTCGCACACCACCATCTGGTTTGGGAATCTCAACTCGTCTTACTGGAGACGGAGTATACTTTCCACGATAATGCGGTCGGTTATCTCTTGTTGATG
>ENA-OQIM01000821-OQIM01000821.1-human-gut-metagenome-genome-assembly--contig:-NODE-821-length-11474-cov-1.219353_pt1 | contig 11474 bp, 18 predicted proteins | sample MGYA00242579_ERZ504744 | MGnify/ENA primary metagenome ERZ504744 (study PRJEB26092, sample SAMD00036441) | human gut metagenome | host: Homo sapiens | study: EMG produced TPA metagenomics assembly of...
ACCGTTGTGTGACATCTGTCGTGAGTTCCTACATTATGAGAATGTGGAACAACTTTTACAAGATATCCCTGCTCTTTCAGATCCTCTACCATAGCTTTTCTTGCTTCGTAGCGATCCATGCCTGCATATTTTCCACCATACTTCTCGTTGATCGTAGCATCATCATTCATGATGTTAAGTTCTGGCAGATTGTGACGTTTTCCAACTTCAAAGTCATTAGGGTCATGTGCCGGTGTGATCTTAACAGCACCTGTTCCGAACTCTTTGTCTACATAATAATCTGCAACGATTGGAATCTCACGGTCTGTCAGTGGCAGTTTACACATCTTTCCAACGATATCTTTATATCTCTCATCATCCGGGTGAACTGCAATTGCAGTATCTCCCAGAAGAGTCTCCGGACGTGTTGTTGCAATCTCAAGGAAACGGTCTGTTCCTACAATTGGGTACTTAATGTGCCAGAAGAATCCGTCCTGCTCTTCATGCTCTACCTCGGCATCAGACAGGGAAGTCTTACATACCGGACACCAGTTGATGATTCTGGAACCTTTGTAAATATATCCTTCGTTATATAATTTGATGAATACTTCTTCTACCGCCTTGGAACATCCTTCGTCCATTGTAAAACGTTCTCTGTCCCAGTCGCAGGATACACCTAATTTTTTAAGCTGTCCTTCGATCGTTCCGGCATATTCTTCTTTCCACTGCCATGTTCTTTCCAGGAATTTCTCTCTTCCTAATTCTTTCTTGTCAATTCCTTCTTCTTTTAACTGGTTTGTAACCTTAACTTTCTGTCGAGATAGCTGCATGGTCTGTTCCCGGAATCCAGAGTGCATTGTATCCCTGCATTCTCTTATAACGGATCAGAATATCCTGCAGTGTATTATCAAGGGCATGTCCCATGTGAAGCTTACCTGTAATGTTCGGTGGCGGCATTACTGTGGTAAATGGTTTCTTACTTCTGTCAACTTCGGCGTGGAAATATTTGTTATCACACCATTTTTCATATAACTTTGCTTCAATCGCTTTGGGATTGTAAGTCTTTTCCAGGTTTTCGCTCATAGTTTCCTCCTCATTTCACACTTTTTTCACATTTTTTTTATTACATGAAAAAAACCCTTTACATTACGTAAAGGGCGATTGTAGTCGCGGTACCACCTTCATTATACAGGAAAACTCTTTCCCATATATCTCATCTTATTCTTTAACGGGAACGACTCCGGGATGAACTACTACCGTCTTATCATATGTCTCAGGTTCACTCATCCGGCTCCGAAGCTACCTTCCTACGTCTCGTATTCCTTAAGTGTCTCTCAGCCGATGGATCACTCTCTCTGGTATGGACGAACTTACGTGTACTCCTCTTCATCAATGCCTTTACGTATAAACTACTGAATATGATAGCCATCGAATCCCCATTTGTCAAGGATTTTAGGGATTTTTCAGAAACTCTTAAGGAGTTACACCAGACCGAAACATTTCATAATGAAAAGCCATCCCGTTAACGTAAATGCACTGCACATCGTCGTCAGCATAACTACACTTGATGACACGACACCTTCATGTCCCATATTCTTAGCCATGACATAACTGCTGACCGTAGTTGCTGAACCAAGCATGACTAAGATTGCGATCAGTTTCTCTCTCCTGAATCCGATTACTACCGCAAGCGGCATGAACACTGCTACAAATCCCACTAATTTGATAAATGCGGCGATCACGGTCGGTTTGATCTTGCCAAACGCTTTCTTAATATCAAAGGTTGCTCCCATTGCCATCAGTCCCATCGGTGTTGCTACGCCGCCGATACTGCTGACCGCCTTATGTAAGATCACAGGCATCGGAAGTTTCAGCGCTGACCATAACAGACCTGCTGCAATACCGATAATGATCGGATTCGTAATGATACCGGTCAATGTTTTTTTGAGCAGTGCTTTATCCATACCATTTTGTCCCGGTTTGAAAAACGACAGCACAACCACCGCCATAATATTATAAAGTGGTACACTTCCTATGATCATAAGTGGTGCCTGTCCGGAATTACCATAGATATTCTGGATAAATGCGATTCCCAAAAGCGCCGCACTGCTCCGGTAAGCCACCTGGATAAATTCTCCCTGGATGTTTCTGTCTTTCAACAGGCAGGAGATTCCAATTGCGATCGTGATACTGATCAATGTAATAATAAAACAGAAAATTACGAATTTCGTATCCCACGCTTCCTTGATATCTACGACCGCCAGATCGCCAAATAATAATACCGGCAGTGGTATCCGGAAGACGAATTTGTTCATCTTATTGGCAAACTCTTCGTCCATCCACCCGATCTTATTGAAAAACAGTCCCAATACCATCATTAAGAAAATGGGAACTGTTGCATTTAAACTAAACACCAGATTGTCCATTATACTATGTCCTCTCTGCTTTGATATCAGAAAATATCTGACTCCTTATTCCAGATATTTTCTGATTTCAAAATATGCTTCATAGAGCTGCTCATACGATGTTCTGCAGTTTGCCGGACTGGTGATGGTAACCCGATTGCCATAATCCCAGTCTTCGGATAACAGAACTTCTTATATAATTGGAACGCTTTCGTTCCCGTCGTGAAGATTGCTTTGATATCAGCACATTCAAGTATCCTGCTCATATCATTCGGCTGTGGATTGCGGATACTGCTGTCATCTGCTCCTTTGATATCACATCCCGCCAACACATCCCATACTGCAATACCATTTCTTAATGCAAATGTAATCTTATCTTCTCTTGTCTCCGGATACGCTTCTCCACAGACATCCGATACAACTTTCCAGAATCTGTTTCTTGGATGGCCGTAGTAGAAGCCGACTTCACGGGATTTCGGAGACGGCATGGTTCCGAGCATCAGGATTTTGGAATGTTCATTGTAGATTGGTTCGAAATTGTGGATGATATGTTGTGTTTCCATGTCTGAATCAGCTCCTATTCTTCAATCTTTAATGCAGCTTTACATGTCTTTTTATAACATGCAATTCCATACTTCAAAATTTGGATTTTTATCTGTCATCTTTCCAGCTCACGATCAGCCCTGCAAGCAGGAATACCACTCCTGCTCCGGCAGAGATACATCCCATCCAAAGGAATGCCTTCAAATTCACATCAATCGTACGTCCAAGTATTCTGTCCGTCACTAAGCTGAGTACCTTATTTCCCATAAGTCCGATTCCCGGTGCAAAGACAACACCGCAGATCAGACCTTCTACACCAAGTGAAAAGAGACCTCTGTATCTTGGATAGCCCAGTAGAATCGTCAGAACCGCAAGAATCAGGATTGCTGCTCCCGCTGCCACACGGCACGGCATAGACAATAATATGGTATAAAGCTTTGCAACCTTTCCCTGTATCGTACTGGTATCGTTCATATTATCATACAGGTTTGAAGCATAGCTGTTCAGCACATCCTGCACATCAACCAGTTCTTCTTTCAACTGCTGTTTCATCATTGCCAGCATATCGTCACTTAATTCCGGATTCGTATCCTTAATTTCCTGCATACTGTCATCCAGAATCGATTCAGTTCTTTTGTTACATCTACGTCTTTGTACGCTTTTCCGCTGGAAAGATCCTCTGTTATCTCGTTCATGACCTTTTGTGTAATTGCCTGTACTTCTCCGTTTTTCTCGATCTTGTTCTGTATCTTTGCGATCCATTCCGTATCATCCGCTCCTGCATAACCGAATACCGCATCCATCATCCGGTGTGAAATTGCAGTATCGACTCCTGCCTGACTGATTGCATCCACCAATACCTTTTTTGCCAGAAAACTTGATCCCAATACCGTTACACTTATGATAAACAACAGTCCGATCAGTACATTTAATATTCTTTTGCCGATTCCCATAATTTGTTTCCTTTCCTTTTTATTTATGCTGCCACACTACATTCCAAAGTTTCCAATGAATTTATTGTCTACTCTTATTAATTAGTATGATATACTATATGGAGATGATTATCAACAACCAGCAATTAAAGGACAACTATAAATGAATACAGATAACCAAAATCAAAAAAGTTTCATTGATAAATTACACAAGGAACATACACTTACCAAAGAAGAATGGATCACACTGATCGAGGGACGCACTCCGGAACTTTCCGAATATCTCTTTTCCCTGGCACGCAAAGAGCGCCACCGCTATTACGGACACGACGTCTACGTGCGCGGACTGATCGAATTTACCAACTATTGTAAAAATGACTGTCTCTACTGCGGCATACGGAAAAGCAATGGAAACGCACACCGGTATCGTCTGTCAGAAGAAGACATCCTGAATTGTTGTAAAGAAGGATATGGCCTTGGCTTCCGTACCTTTGTCTTGCAGGGTGGAGAAGACGGATATTATACAGATGAACGCATCATCCATCTGATCCGGATGATCAAAGAGCAATATCCGACTGCGCCATCACCCTCTCCATCGGTGAAAAATCAAAAGAAAGTTACCAGGCTTACTTCGATGCAGGCGCCGACCGTTATCTTCTGCGTCATGAAACTTATAATCACGAACATTACAGACAGCTTCATCCATCAACCTTAGTCCCGTCCACAGACAGCAGTGTCTGCGTAACTTAAAGGACATCGGTTATCAGGTCGCTGCGGATTCATGGTGGGATCGCCTTATCAGACAGCGGAATATCTGGCGGAAGATATGCTTTCATGAAAGAACTGAATCCACACATGATTGGAATCGGTCCGTTCATCCCACACCATGATACCCCATTTGCCGGAGAAGCTGCGGGAACACTGGAGCTTACCTTATATATGCTTGGTCTGATTCGTCTGATGATTCCAAAGGTTCTGCTTCCGGCCACAACTGCACTTGGAACCATCCATCCGAAAGGACGTGAACTCGGAATCCTTGCCGGAGCCAATGTCGTAATGCCAAATCTCTCACCGACGGAAGTCCGGAAAGATTATCTTCTATATGATAATAAGACCTGTACCGGAGATGAATCCGCCCAGTGCAGACATTGTCTGGAAATGCGGATGAAATCCGTTGGATATCAGGTTGTAACAGACCGTGGAGATTCCCTGAATATTTAATCATTGAAACAATACCGCAGATTCATACAGTTTTAACATTTTTATATAGGGTCAGCTTTACACATAGCTGTCAGAAAGCGAGGAATACATCATGAGTTTAAACAGCACACCCTCTTCAGAACGTACACATATCGGAATCTTTGGCAGACGTAATGCCGGAAAATCAAGCCTGATCAATGCACTTACCGGACAGAATCTGGCAATCGTATCCGATGTACGCGGAACCACGACCGATCCGGTGTTCAAAGCCATGGAACTACTTCCGCTTGGTCCGGTTGTCATGATTGACACTCCAGGTCTCGATGACACAGGAGAACTCGGAAAACTTCGTATCCAGAAAGCCTATCAGGTCTTGAACAAGACGGATATTGCTGTACTTGTAGTTGATGGAACCACCGGAATCACCCCACAGGACAATGCAATTCTTACACGTATACAGGATAAAAAAATTCCTCTCCTGCTCGTCCTCAATAAAGCTGATCTGGTATCCGAACATGTACACCAGGAAATGATCGTATCCACACACCTGAAAATATAAGATTCCTCTGGAAAATATTCTGTGGACCAATACCACAGAACATCTTCATATTCATGAACTGAAGGAACGGCTCGGATCTCTGGTTCCTTCTGAGGATTCTTCCAGATTCATTGTGCGTGATCTTGTAAAACCCGGGGATTTTGTCGTGCTGGTGGTTCCGATCGACTCGGCGGCACCAAAGGGAAGACTGATTCTTCCGCAACAGCAGACGATCCGTGATCTTCTCGATGCCGGTACAACTGCCATTGTGGTAAAAGAGACGGAACTTAAGAGTACTCTGGACTCACTGGGCAAAAAACCTGCGCTTGTGATCACCGACAGTCAGGCATTTAAAGAAGTTGACAAAGATACACCTTCTGATATCCTTTTAACTTCATTTTCTATCCTTTTTGCAAGATACAAGGGGAATCTGGAAACAGTTGTCAGAGGCGCACGTGCATTAGACACACTGGAAGACGGAGATACCATTCTGATCAGCGAAGGCTGCACCCACCATCGTCAGTGTGACGATATCGGTACTGTCAAACTGCCTCGCTGGGTATGCGAATATACCGGAAAAGACGTGTCCTTTGAATTTACCAGCGGAACCGAATTTCCTCTGGATCTGACCCGCTATAAGATGATCATCCATTGTGGTGGATGTATGCTGAACGAGCGTGAGATGAAATACCGCCTGAAATGTGCCGATGATGCAGATATCCCGATCACAAATTACGGCACTGCGATTGCATACATGAAGGGAATTCTGGAACGGAGTATCGAGATATTCCCACAATTACGAAAATAAACGAACGCTTTATATATAAAGGAGATTTTTATGCAGATCAGAAAAGCGACAATGAATGACCTCCCGGATATCCTTGCAATCTATGCCTATGCCCGGGAATATATGAAAGAACATGGAAACCCTGACCAGTGGAAGGACAACTATCCTCCGTTAGAACTGACTACACAGGACATCCGTTCCGGCTGCTTACATGTCTGTATCATCCGGGCAAATGACCGGGAACGGATTGGCGGTGTATTCTATTTTCATCCGGAAGAAGATCCCGATTATCTGAACATTGACGGTTCCTGGTTGAATTCCTGCCCTTACGCCGTTGTTCACAGAGTTGCCACAGCACCGGACACGAAAGGCATTGCCACCTTCTGCCTGAACTGGCTTATGAACAGTTTCCAAATATTAAGATTGATACACACAATGATAATATCCCGATGCAGCATCTGCTCGCCAAATTAGGCTTCACATGCTGTGGGCATACTACATTGAAAAGCGGTGATAGCCGCCTGATCTATCAGAAAGCTGAATAAACTCAGCAGAGAAGCAGTTACACAGGGATAATTTTTTTGGATTTTACTGTGCTAACACCTTCTCAACCTCTTCTATCGGAAGTCTTATTGCTCACTTTAGATTTCCTACAGATTATCTTAAGATTTTTCATATTTTCTTTAGCCTTATAACACAAATTAGAAACATTTGCCATGTATTATATAATCATCAACAACAAAGAAGTCACTCAGGTATCAGAAATATGAAGCAACTTTTATCTGATCTGGCTTCGCCTAAAAAATCCTTCGGTTATTTAATAAAAGCTAACAACCGAGTTTATATATATCATTTTTCTTTTTCATAACTTTTTTCCTTTGGGCATCCGGTGTGGATGCCCATTTTTAATACTGGCATGCGGACAAGCATCTGCTATTCTTTATTCTTTTCCAGCAAATAACTCTCTATTTTCACTTTCCTGTTTAAGATTCCCTTCTCCCAGATCATCAGATGAATCTGATAACCGATACTGTCTTTTGCAATCTCGAATGGTTCTTCTCTTAAATAACAGAATCTTTTCCTTCCTTTTGCAATTGCTGTCTTCTTTCTTCCACCTTGTGCATCAGTTGCTGACATCTTACATCCATCTCTTCTCCAAATGAACGTTTCTTGTAGCCTGAAACTGTTTTTCTCAACTTTTCATCCAACAGATCGACCACTTTTGCATGCGCATTCCGGTGAAGCATTGCTGCAATTTTCTTTGCAATATATGGTTTTGAATGTTTCCGGTAGTTCTTTAATATCTTCAGCAATCCTTTATCATCCGCCTCTGCGGCCAGTTTCTCCATCACTGCAATTGCTTCTTCTGTCGGCACCCATGCTCTACTCTTGGACGATGTATTGTTCCGGCACTGCAGGATAACAGCAGTAATTAAGCGGCGGAAAATCCACCAGCATCGCAAGCTTTCGTTCCTCTGGTGTACAGTATTCCTCTCCCAGATAATCATACTTGTCTCTCATGATTGCCAGACGGTATTCCAGCTGCCGCAGATATTCATAATCCTTCATCCAGAAATGCCCGATCTCCCCATAATTATACAGATGGACATCTGTCAGCAGATCTTCAAAAAATATCGTGACGACTGAATCTCCCTGATGGACCACAAGAATGTACTCCATATCTTCAAAACTCATCGATGCCGATATCTCTCCTTCATAGTCCGGTCTGTATTCCCCTGTCATTCTAGCATTGTGAAATACAAGAAAGCTTTCCACCGCATCATTCATCAGATATACCAGTCGGATATCCGGTTGCCCTGAAATTAATCGCTCCGGAAAAATCAGCTCAAACTGTTCCTGTTCCAGAAGCTCTTGCAACATTACAAATGCATCCACTATTCTTTCTCTCCTTCATTTGCCTCTTCAACCACAACTTCCGGTTCCACTTCCCCATGATCTTCTACATAATCAAATCGCAATACCGCCTGCGGCCAGTTCAAACTGATCCTTGCATTCTTCTGCTTTTCTTTTCCGGCTTTCTGAATCAGCTCCAGAAGTTCTTCCAAAACAGCTTTCGTCAGATAACCGCCCCGCCAGTGAAACGTAAATACTCTTCCTTTTTTTGCGGTCTGTAATGCTCTTCTATATACATCTTCTGTCTTTGTAAACGACAGTTTCTTCTCTTTATAATAGAAATGGTCCCCTTCTTCGCACTTTGGTGCCGGAGCGATCAGCGGCTCATGATCTCTGAAAATGCTTTTATCATCCAGGTTGAAATAGTCGTAGCGGATTTCTTTTTTTGTCATTTTCCGAGTGTATTATCAAATGTCGCATCCAGATGATAATAATTTCCACCAATTCTCACAATGTTCCAAGTATGACGGTATTTGATCCCTTTCTCCGGATTGTTACCGCAGACTGCGATCATACACCAGATCCGAGTGCATCGCACAGCACTTTCACTGATTTTGCAATTCCTTCACAGACCCCGACACCCTGTCCGAGTGGTCCGATGATCTCATGGGAATATGGCTTTTTAATTTGTCATATTGTACATTTGCACAGATAAATCATGTACATATTTTCCTTTCCCATTCGGATTGATCTCTTACCGGTCTTGCAAGCTTTTCTACTCTGGACTTCAGTGCTTTCTGATGTTCCTTTATTTTGTTTTTATCAAATAAATATTCCGGGATAAAAAATGAAATTGGGCGAATCCGGATAATACTTGTACTTATACCTGGTTGCCCAGAAGATTTCCGGATGATCCAGACGCAGGCGGAAGAATACATTATAAAGTTCCTCCGCCTCCATTCCTGGAATCTGTATTGAATCTGAGATTTCAAGCAGTCCCTGCCGGATGGCATGATAGGCTGCCTGCTGTACTTTGTTCATCTTGCTATAATAATATGGTTCCACGATCATCTCTCCATTTTTATCTTTTTAAATCTGAACCCATTATAGCAAATTTTCACATATTTTGTATATTTCATATCCATTATGTATTTTGTAGCGGTTGTAAATTTTATATAGATTCTACATTTTTCGTCGCCACAATATCCACACCGGTACCGGCCACATCCTTCACCAGTATATCTCCGATATGTACCGGTGCCGGAACTTCCACACTCTTCAGTGCTTTCACACATTCAAAGATTTTCCTTTCGGAATATCTTCCTTTGTCTTCACCGATACCATATCCGCATCACCGCCGGATACTCTTACCGTAGAAGTTACGATTCTGGTCGGATTAGTCACTTCTTTTCTTGCATATACGTCTCCTCGTTTGCAGGTATTTCCTGTTACACTGATCACTTCGCCGGCTTCCATTGTCACGATCAGAGGGCAACCCATCGGACAGCCGATACATGTCAGTTCTCTCGTTGTTACTGTTCCCATCCTCTACGCCTCCTCTATCTTTACTGTAATTGTCTTCAGACCCGGATACTTCATAAGCTGTTCTTTCGTAAGTTTAATCTGCTCCATCTCTCCCGGTGCAACAACCGGACGTTTCTTATGTATCACACGTTCTTCATCAAAATATACACTTACATAACAGTTCTTGTATACACCGCCCACACGGAAGCGCACCGTAAGATTCTCATCCATATGAACCGGATTAATGGTACTTGGAACTGTATAACGCACGCCTTCTACCGGATTCAATACAATCTCCGCTGCCTCTTCCCTGCTATGCTTATCCTTATCGTCGGTATCTGCCTGTAAGTTCTTCACATATTCTGCTGCATTTCTTCCCGCAGTCTTCGCTTCTTCCGACACAAAATCCACCAGGTCATGTACATGCAGTACATTTCCACATGCAAATACACCTTCGATATTAGTCTCCAGGCTTTCATTGACTTCGGTCCGGATGTCACAGGATTCATATCTACGCCCATACCTCTGGATATCTCATTTTCCGGAATCAGTCCGCAGGAAAGTAATAACGTATCACAAGTGTATTCTTCTTCTGTTCCCGGAATCGGCTTTCCTTTACCGTCCACTTCTGCCAGTGTGATTCCTTCAACTCTTTCTTTCCTTTGATATCTACAACCGTGTGGCTTAATTTCAAAGGAATATCATAGTCATTCAGGCACTGTACAATATTACGCTTTAAACCATCGGAATACGGCATCAGTTCTGCTACAACTTTGACCTTTGCACCTTCCAGTGTCATACGTCTTGCCATGATCAGCCGATATCGCCAGAGCCTAAGATTACAACTTCTCTTCCCGGCATATACCCTTCCATATTGACCAGCCGCTGCGCTGTTCCTGCTGAATAAATGCCTGCCGGACGATACCCCGGAATGTTCAATGCACCTCTGGAACGCTCACGGCATCCCATAGCCAGGATAACTGCACCTGCCTGTATTTCAAATAATCCTTCTTCCCGGTTCATCACTGTTACAATTTTATCTGAGCTGATGTCCATAACCATCGTATGTAATTTGTATTCGATTCCAAGATCCATTACCTGTTTGATGAATCTTCCGGCATATTCCGGTCCTGTTAGTTCCTCTTTAAATGTATGAAGACCGAAACCATTATGAATACACTGATTCAGAATTCCACCCAGTTCTTTATCTCTTTCCAGGATCAGAATATCCTGAATCCCATTTTCTCTTGCTGATACGGCCGCCGCAAGTCCTGCCGGGCCTCCGCCAATAATTACTATATCGTATGTTTTCATAATCTATCTTCCTTTTTCTATTACAGCTGATCCTTATTCGTTCCTGTGATAATTTGGGATTTCCCGCCGGATTTCGTGATCTCTGACATCGGAATATTCAGTTCTCTTGCCAGTATCTCCATCGTTCTAGGGGAACAGAAACCGGCCTGGCACCGCCCCATACCTGCTCTGGTTCTGCGCTTTACGCCGTCTAATGACTTTGCTCCAAGTGGTCTATGGATTGCATCGATAATCTCACCTTCTGTGATCATCTCACATCGGCAGATAATATTACCGTATGCCGGTTTCTCTTTGATCAATGTCACTCTTTCTTCTTTAGTCAGAGTGTTTGGATCCAGGATTCCTTTTCTTGTTGCAATGAAATTTTCTTTTTCTTCCAAATGAAGCTTTTCTTTCAA
>ENA-OQIM01000822-OQIM01000822.1-human-gut-metagenome-genome-assembly--contig:-NODE-822-length-11471-cov-2.280324_pt1 | contig 11471 bp, 17 predicted proteins | sample MGYA00242579_ERZ504744 | MGnify/ENA primary metagenome ERZ504744 (study PRJEB26092, sample SAMD00036441) | human gut metagenome | host: Homo sapiens | study: EMG produced TPA metagenomics assembly of...
GGCTTCATCGGCAGCCCCAGATGAACTTCCTGGACGGCACCCTGATCAAGAAGGGCGAGCTGTACGGCATTGATCTGGGCGGCGACGTGATCCCCCTGCCCAAGGAAAAGACCGCTGACGGCAAGCTGGATTCCTACGTTGGCAAGAAGGTCAAGATGGGCATCCGTCCCGAGGATATCGACGACGAGCCCGAGTTTATGGCAAAGCACACCGACTGCCAGCTGGATGCTCAGGTCGAAGTGTCTGAGATGATGGGCGCTGAGATCTACCTGTACCTGGAGTACAAGGGCAACAAGATGACCGCTCGTGTTGCTCCCACCTCCAAGGCTCGCAACGGAGACACCGTCCGCGTTGCCTTCGATCCCCATAAGGTGCACCTGTTCGACATCGAGACCGAGCAGACCATCCTGAACTAAGACTTAGCAAAGATCATTTTTGATCCTCCTATCATACGAAAGACCGCCGAAAGGAAAACCTTCGGCGGTTTTTCGTTTTGGAAAACCCTCCCGTGAAAATGGGGTTCAGAAACGCCTACAGGCGTTTCTGAACCCCGAAATAAAATAATTTTTACGCTGAATATGCCCAAAGCAACGCGGCGGGCATTCCCAATCATTTTGTCTGTGCGCCCTGCCGCACCAGCTCGATGAATACATTCATCTGCGGGGTCACCCATTTATCGCGGTGGTAGAACAGCTGCCGGTGCATCATGACGGTGCAGTCCGGTACGTTCAGCCGCGCCAGACGCCCTTCGGCCAGCGCGCTGCGCACGATGTACTCCGGCAAAAAGGAAAGCCCCATGCCCTGCTCCACCATCTGGCACAGCAGTGCGGCGCTGCCCAGCTCCAGATAGGGGTGGATGGCAAGGCCGTGCGCCGCCATGCACTGGTCCAGTGCGTCCCGGTAGCTCATGCCCCGCTCGGTGAGCAGAAACTCCTGCCGGGGCAGAATGTCCAGCGGGAGCACGCTTTCCTGCGCCAGCGGATGCTGCAGCGGCGCAATGAAGCACACCGGCTCTGGTACATCTGCCGCCAGCACCAGTGCAGGCTGCAAAAGGGGCTGATCCAGCGTGTAGACAAGGTCTACCTGATTGGTGCTCAGCAATTGCAGCATCTCGTCCGAGCTGGCGGTGTGCAGCACCAGCTCCACCTGCGGGCAGCGGGCATGATAGCGCTGCAACAGCCCCGGTAAAAGGTGCTGCACACGGAATCCGCCAGCGCGATGCGCAGACTGCCCCGCACCTGCTGGGCGGGCTGCAAGGCGGCCTGTGCCTGCTGGGCAGTTTCCAGCAGGGTGCGGGCGTAGCCTAAAAAGGTCTGCCCGGCATCGGTCAGGCGCACCGTTTTACCCACACGGTCAAACAGCGGGGTGCCCAGTTCGGCTTCCAACTGTGCGATTTGGGAGGACACCGCCGACTGCGAGTAGCCCAGCTGCCGCGCGGTGCGGGAAAAGCTGTGCAGCTCAGCGATGTGCAAAAAGGTATTGACAGTCCGCAGTTCCATGAACGGCTCCTTTTATAACAGGGTGATATCCTGCACGGTGAGCTGAGCACCGTCCACGCTAAAATGCACCTCCAGCCCGGCAAACTCCATGCCGTACACCCGCTGCGGGTCGTGCTGGTAGGAGGGGCGGGGGTCGCTGGCCAGCACGCCCTGCAAAGCGGCGCGGTCGGCCTCCGGTACGGTTTGCCACAGCGTCTCCGGGCAGGAGACTTCCAGATGGTGGGTGCGGGTCTGCCCGGTAAAGCCTCGGCGGCGTCCGGGTGGCAGTCCGCATAGGGGATGTAGGGCTTGATATCGTAGATGGGGGTGCCGTCCATCAGGTCGGCACGCGCACGATGAGCACCGGCCCCACGTCCGGGCGCTGCTCAATGGCCTCCAGCTTTACGCTGGAAAGCCCCAGAGGGTTCGGTCGGAAGGGGGAGCGGGGTGGCAAACACGCCCACCCGGGTGTTGCCGCCAAGGCGCGGCGGGCGCACGGTGGGAGACCAGCTTTCCCGCACCGCGCCGGAAAACTGCCACACCAGCCAGATATGACTGAAATCCTCCAGTCCGCGCAGGGCGTCGGGGTTGCGGTATTCCGGGGTGAAAACGATCTCGCCCCGCAGCTCTTCTACCAGCCGCTCTGGCGCGGAATGCCGAACTTGGTGGGAAAGGCGGTATGGATATGGGCAATGACCTTCAGGGTCATGGCTTCGGGTGCCTGCTGCATGATGAACTCCTTGCTCAATAGATCTTTTCAATGGGGCAGTCGGCGGGGATGCCGTACCGGCTGCGGAAGGCCTGCAATTCCTGCGGGCTGCGGATCAGCTGTACCTCGGTAAAATGGCCAGTGTGCAGATCCTGAAACCCGGCCACCTGCTCCCCGGTGCAGATGCTGCACCGCAGCACCGGCTTCTGGGCGGCGGGGTCGTAGGAGGGGGACATTTTCTTTTTGCCGAACACAGGCTGCTCCTTTCTCTCCTTATCTTATAGGCCGCGGCAAAGCCCCACGGCCTTGCCCTCGATGTGCAGCTCCGAAAGCTGCTCTCCAGCGTAGAACATGGGCGGCAGACGGCGGCGTTATCGGCCAGCAGCATCACGCATCGCCCTGCCGGTGGAAGTGCTTGAGGGTGGCTTCCTCGCCCACCCGCACGGCAGCGATCTCGCCCTGCTCCACCTCGGGCTGGCAACGGATGCATACGATGTCTCCGTTGCATATCGTGGGAGACATACTGTCGCCGTGGCAGGTCAGGGCGAAATCCGCGTGCCACGCGGCGGGCACTCCGATATAGCACTCGATGTTCTGCTCGGCGGTGATGGGCGTGCCGCAGGCGATGGAGCCGATCAGCGGCACCTGCACCATGGTGGGCAGCGGCTCAAAGCCCGGGGGACAGGCGCAGGGCGCGTCCAGCCCCAGCAGAGCGGCGGGAGTGGTCTCCAGCGCCTGTGCCAGCTCCTCCACTTTGGACTGGGGCAGATCGTTGATGCCTTTTTCCAGCTTGGTGATGGAGGAACGGGAGCGGTAGCCCATGCGCCGGGCAAGCTCCTCCTGCGAAAGACCCAGCTGCTCCCGGCGCAGACGGACACGGGTGGACAGATCAGACATGACGGTTCTCCTGAAAACTATGTGTTGTGGTATGAAATGCGGTTTTCTATTCTGAGTATAGCAGAAAATTTCCTGAAAATCAACAATTACAGCGCGTTTTGGAAATAATAGGTTGACAGATAATCAACAACGGAGTATAATACAACCAATGATTGTTTCAAATGCAGCGAACTACAAAAAAGGAGAGAAGCCATGGCAAACACGAATCTGATCTACACCTACATTCAGGACAGCGGCTACAAGCTGCAATATGTGGCCAGTGTGCTGCACATCAGCAGCAACACCCTGCGGCACAAGCTGCTGGGCGAGACCCAGTTCAAGCTGGACGAGGCCGAGCGGCTTTCCACCATGCTGGGCCTGACGATGGCCGAGCGGGACGCCTGCTTTTTCGATGCCGAGAACCGGTTCTCGCGCAGTGCAACGCTGGAGCTGCCCAAAAGGGGGAAGCGCCAGTGACACCGGAGCAGCGCGATGTGACCCGGAACGCCCTGCGCAAGTATGGCGAGCGGCACTGGGCGCGCACGCCGGAAAACCGCCGCTGGCAAAGCGCCATTGATGAGGCCTCGACTACTATCAGGCGCACGACCCCATGCGGGCAGACCTGCTGCGAATGCGCTTTTTTGAGCAGCGCCCGGAGGACGAGATCTTGGAGCAGCTGCACATCGGCCGCACCACCTACCAGAAGGCGTTGCAGGACCTTTTGAGCACCATCGCTGTCTACGCCGCCCAGCGCGGCGCGTTCTGAGCAAACAGCCGTGAAAAGTGCCCCAGAAACGCTCGCGGTCGTTTCTGTGGCACAACCATAAAACAGGGCTGCTGCACCGTGTTTCGTGCAGCAGCCCTGTTTTGGTTATTTCTTCCTGGTGTCCGGGTCCTCGCAATGGCTGTGGCAGGAGGCGCAATTGCCGTTGCAGCCCTCGCCCTTCCAGCCGCCCTGTCTGGAGATCCAGACCACAGCCAGCGCAAACAGCACAGCCAATATTACCAGCGTGATGATCCCGCGAAGTGTCATATTCATCCCTCGATTTCTTTTGTACGGCTTTCTGCCCCAAGTATACACGATTTACAGGCAAAGAGCAACAGCCTGCCGCACATTTTTTGTGCAGGGTGCAGCCGATGCGGCTGCCCGGCGGTAATGTTGCACGCCCGGCGGTCGGCGCACCATTTTTGCAGCCGGAGAAAGCGTTTCGAGAAAAGTAAAATAATTTTAAATTAGGGCTTGCATTTCTGCAAAGGCCGTGCTATAATAATCACGTTCCAGTTCGGAACGAACAACACAAGCAAATATGGAGGATTAGCTCAGCTGGTTAGAGCACCTGCATCACACGCAGGGGGTCTGGGGTTCGAGTCCCTAATTCTCCACCAAACGTGAGTCACCAACTTTGGTTGGTGGCTCTTTTTTGTTGTATTCTCGTTCGTAAGTCTGTGCGTGGAGAATTAGGGACTCGAACAGGGCGGCGGTGCGAAGCACCGTAAGCAATCAGCCCAGTGGGCTGTTGCTTAGCCGCGGGTCCTAGACCAGTAGGAATGTCTACCGGGGACACAGTGCTTGCCAGAGTGCCTTTTCACCAAACGTAAGGCCGTTTTACCTGGAAAGGTAAGCGGCTTTTTTCTTGTATCTACGTGCTTTTTGGTCCGCAAAGGTGTAAACGGGTTCACTTTTGCATATTGATAATGAAACGTGTAGGAGGCCCCCTTTTCAGTCGTTTGTAGCAAGTTTGTAGCAGATCTGTAGCAAAATTCGGGGAGGAACGGCAAAATGACCCCGGAAACCCGATTTTTGTGGTTTTTGGATATAAAATTTTATCCTTGAATTTTGTGCAGAATGACGACGGTGCTTTTCATTCGGATTCTGATGCCGTACAATAAAGGAAAAGATCATGGATGAAAGGAGAAATCGCTGTGCGCTACACCATCCGGCATTTTGATTTGCCGCTGTTTACCTTTGAAGCAAACATGGACAGTGCAGATACTGGCCTCCATATTATAAAAGTCTACAAAGAAAACCGTTCTTTTCTACCTTTGAATCTGACTGTATCAGAAGATGGTGTAGAACGCTGGCTGCGGCATCGCACAATTCCGAAGAACCGAGCGTATGTAGATGCTCTGCTCTCTAAGGTGGGGCTTTCTTTGAATCGACCGCTTGGAATTATTGCAGCCAATAAAGGTCTTTCACTCAATGATTGCTTTTGGGTGGATGCAGAGGGTTCCGGGGATACTTTTGAAAAAGTAAATCTTTACGATAACCGATTCAGTCAGGTGCTGGCAGTAATCGCCTTTACAGGATATTGCAGCAGCATACGAACTTCGCTTGCATCCTGCCCGGAGTTCTCGACCAACGGGATGCTGCCCAAATGCTGGCGCAGACAAAACGGAAAAATCTATCTTTATAAAGGTGGCACGTCAGGGTTCAGCAATCTGGGGTTTGAACCGTACTCGGAACTGTATGCTTATCAAGTTGCGCAGGTGATGGGCGTGAATGCGATTCGCTACACCCTGACAAAAGATCTGAAAAAGACGCTCTGTTCCAAGTGTGAGCTGTTCACCAGCAAAGAGTATTCTTATATTCCCATCGGACAGCTTGTGTCCAAAGGTGGAATAAAAGCAATTTTTGCGTATTATCAGACGTTAGGTCAGAACTTTGTGGATGCGCTGGAAGATATGCTGGTCTTTGATGCAATCATCTGCAATACAGACCGCCACTATGGAAACTTTGGCGTGTTGGTGGATAATAAGACCAACACGATTGCGGCACCCGCACCGCTGTTTGACCACGGAAACTCGCTGTTCAGTCTGGGCGGAACGGATCTTTGGGACAACCAGAAAGCATTTGATGAATATGCCCGCACACTGCTTCCGCTTGCATACGATGATTTCTTTGCAGCTGCAAAGAGTGCAATAAAACCTCGTCACCGTGCAATGCTCCATATGCTGCTGGATTTCCATTTTGACCGCAGAGCGACACGTTATAATCTGCCGCCAAATCGCTTGAAGATGATCGAAAAAGAGGTACAGCGCAGAGCAAGAGTACTTTTAGGGTAAAAAAGAAAACCGTCAAACGTGAGAGATTTCTCTCATGCGTTGACGGCTTTTCTTGTCAGTGGAGGGGATGGCTCTTCTTGAAAGTGGCGAAAATTTATTGAAAGATTCCAAAGAGAGACAACGAGTTAGATGTGGAAACGGCTACTTTTGAATTTTCTCGATGAGACACTCGTGTTTTTTGGTGGCTTTATCATAGTTGATGCCCACTAGCAGAATGTTCCCTTGATAATCTTTCAAGGCGTTTCCATAGTGTTTCTCCTTGATTTGAGCAAGTGCACCAGATGCACTCTTGTTCCATTTCAGTTCGATTACTACTGCAGGTTTGTCTAGATGCATCCTGTGAGGAATCATACACACATCGGCAAAGCCTTTACCTGCAGGCAACTCCCGCACTATCGTGTAATACTCTCGTGCAAAATAGAAAGCCAGATTGATGATACAACTCAACGAATTTTCATCGTTATATTGAAGAACTGACACTTCTTCATGTGCTTTGTCAACTCCGGCGGCTACAGCATCCGCATCCATCGCCCATAGTGCTTCCAGCAGCCTGCGAGACGCTTCTATGGAATCCATTACACCGTGCCAGTTCATCGTGCTGAGGGCATTGACATATTCCTGCGAGACTTCCTTGTTGGGAATAGTCACGGCTTCATCTATGCTATTGTAGGTCAGATAACCCAAATGCACCAGCAGGGTCAGAACATCGTCTTTGCTGGCAAAGGTGGTCATGTCATTGCTGAAAGTGCCCGTGTTGATTTTTATGGCTTCGCCTGCCAGCATTCGGACAACCGCATCCTGCAAGCCATCCATATCCATCTGGATATAAATTTTCAAGGCTTCATAGGTTTCGGTTTGATTCCAATAGGTGCCGAATTTGTGCCGCAGCATCGCATCCACAACAGATTTAGGGCTGTACATGGAATAATGCTCATCTCCGGACCGCCGATGCGCAATCAGGTCATAGCCATCATACCATGCTTTGGCCTCCTCAAAGCTCATCTGATACTTTTCGCAAAGAGCAGACACTTCTGATTCGGTAAAGCCAAAATACTCTGCCAGTTCACCGGGATCGGTCATGGAATACTCAGTAAACATATTTAGTGCAGAGTGGGAGCCGTACTTTTTAATGGGTAAGATGCCTGTCATGTAGGCCAATGCAACGTAATCCTTGTCTTTGAGCCAAGCTCGCAGAAAGTCAAGATATTTCTTCTGCGCATCCTGATTTTGCTGGTATTCCCGAAACAGGCAATCCCATTCGTCAATCAAAATCACGAAAGAACGATTTGTTTTTGCATAAATGTCTTTCATGACCTGAATGAGGTTGTTTTTATCCCGAAAACGGACATTTTGAAAATGGTCCGTTAAATCAAATACAAGATATTTTTGCAGCATTGTTAGCATTTCATCCATGCTATGCGTCATGCTGAGAAATTCCTGCATGTTGACTTTAATTACGTCATATTGGTTGAGGTGCTGCTGATAAGATGACACATAGTGGATTTTCAAGGAACTGAACAACGATGCGGAATTCTCACCACGGTCATAGTAAGCGGCTAGCATATCGGCAGCCATCGACTTGCCGAAACGGCGAGGACGACTGACACAGATGAACTTCTGTCTGGTGTTCAAAACGGCATTGGTCTTTTCGATCAATCCGGTCTTATCTACATAGATTTCGGAGTTTAGGCTTTCCTGAAAGCCTTGCTGCCCGGATTCAGATAGCTTCCCATATGATGCCTCCTATCCTGAAAATATCATTGTATTCATTATACTCTAATCCATCAGGAAGCACAAGAACGGGTTGATCAAAGCGAAAAGAAAACATCTTGTGTTGTGCATAGCGTAATTCTCATATAAAGCTCTTGCGTGTATACTCCTGCGGGAGTATAATTAGAGCGAGGAGGTGGTTCTGTGGAAAAAACAATTTATCACGGTTCGGATCATATTATTGAAAAGCCAAAGTTCAGCTATGGCAAGCCCTACAATGACTATGGCATCGGCTTTTACTGCACTCAGAACCCCAACATGGCCAAAGAGTGGGGCGTTGGCATCGACCACAATGGCTACGCTAACCGGTATAAAATCGAATGCGACGGTTTGACCATTCTGGATTTGAACGCTCCCGGTTACACGATGCTGCATTGGCTGACGATTCTTTTGGAGAACCGCGAATTCGATACTTCTGCCCCGCTGGCCGCAGAAGCCAAAGAATACCTGATGAACACTTTTCACCTCGACTATAAGTCTGCTGATATCATCATTGGCTACAGCAGATGACAGCTATTTTTCCTTTGCATCCGATTTTATCAACGGTGCAATCTCTTACCGCCAGTTGTGCAATGCCATGCGCTTGGGCAAGCTGGGGCAGCAGTTCGTGCTGAAAAGCAAAGCGGCCTTTGAACAGCTGGAATTTCTCGGCTATGAGACCGCAGACTCTAAAGAATGGTATAAGAAAAAGGCCTTCCGTGACCAGACAGCCCGCCGCCAATATTTTGACGTGGAGCGCAACCGCCGTCAGAGGGGAGACCTTTATATTACCACGATTCTCGACGAGGAGATGAAGCCCAATGATCCACGCTTACGATAAAAGCTATCTTTCTGCTGCACAGAAAAATCTTGCCCGGATGTTGGATTATCTTGTCAACGATCTGCATTATCCGTTGGAGATGGCATGGCAGTGGTTTGTGACCAGTGAACTGTCTGCCCGGTTCGAGCAGGGGGATTGTTCTGTGTTGGTGGGCTTGTCCGGTGTAGAACTTGCCCGTGCTGTATTGGAGCAGGCGGGCGAAGTCGTGCCTATGCAGAAACCTCGTATGCCTACGACCGCAGCCCGGAATACTGGACAGGCTGGGCTCTTGCCTATTACCAGTGGCTGACCAGTTTGCGCTTTGCGGAGATTGAACAGGCAGTGTCTATCACGAAAGTGCGGCTGCTGTATACGCCCTACCACGAGATGGATGTACGGCAGTTTGCAGACAAGATGAACGAGTTGTACCGTGCGGCAAAGCCGGAAACAAACCTGAAAGCCATGCGCACATTGGCCGGATTGAGCCAATCGGAACTGGCAGGACAGGCTGATGTGCCTGTGCGTACCATCCAGCAGTACGAACAGCGACAGAAGGACATCAACAAAGCACAAGCAGAAACGCTGCTTCGCCTTGCGCGTGCGCTGAATTGCAACGTGGAGGATCTGATGGAGAAAGTTCCACCGCTGAATTTTAAATAAGAATGAAGCGATGAGACCTGACACAAATTGTGCAAACAAAAAAGAAAGCTGCCATCCATGAGAGAAAAATTCTCACGGATCGGCAGCTTTTCTCTTTGAAGTGTTATGCCTTCGTTGTGGTCAGAACTTCATCATTGACCAGCTGATTGGCTTATCAAAGGCTTCGATCATCTGGGTCGCTTTCGGATGGAGATAGACTTCATCCAGCGTTTTGGATTTGGGCGTGTGCCCGACAGCACGTTTCAGGATATCTTTGTTGACACCCGCACGGTCACAAAGGCTGGCGTATGTATGCCGGGTGGTGTAGGCGTATAAGTGGCGAGCTTCCCGGCAAACTCCGGTTTACGTTTGCCGTTTTCGTCGTAAGGATTTGGCTGGATGCCGATTTCCTCCAAGAACGGATAGAATTTGCGATTACGCCAGTTCTTTTCGTTCCAGAATCCACCTTTTCCGTTGGGAAAGAGTGGGCCGTTTTCCACAGAGGTGGCATACGCATGTTCAAAAATCGGGATTCCGAAGTCAAGAATGGGAATGATACGGTTGCGTCCGGCCTCAGTCTTGCAGCCGCCAATCAGATAAGCACCGGATTCCGTGCGGTGAAAATCTTCGTGTTTGAAGTGCAGCAGCTCATAGATACGCACTCCACAGGCCAGAAGAGCAATTACCATCTGTCCGGTGGGAGTGTTCTTTTGGTTCAGGATCAGCGTCACCTGTTCGTCCGTGAAGATTTCGCGTTCCGGCGATTTACGCCCCTCAACTTTCAGGACAGATGCAAGGTTGGCATCCACGACACGCCAGCCAATGGCTGTGCGATACAGCTTGCTGATAAGAGTACGCTCTTTTTCCAACATGCTCTGAGACAGGCCATCATCGGCCATTTTATCAAGGATGTTTTGGAAGTCCTGTGCATAAAGGGCTGCAATTTTGTAATACCAAAGTGGTTTTAGGTATTTCCATGCCAGATCATACAGTTCACGGGCCTTATCAGAACGGCCTTTGTACTCACGAGATTCCAGAAAGATCTCGTGAATTTTTGCTAAGGTGGAATCTTGATATGGTGTAGCAGGGCGTTTCATCATTTCAGCACGAACCGCTTCGGCTTCTTCACGGGTGACATAAGTGCCGACAGTTTTTACAACTGTAATACCTGTGTGAGGGTCAGGGATTGGCATACGGAGCAGCCACGGCTTACGGCGTATCCCGGACATTCTAGAGATGCTTCCATTACCAGACGATGCTTTCAGCCGGGGCGATTCTCGCTTGGCTGGAACAGTAGGCGGTGCTCCTACACCGGGGGATGGTGCTGTGCCAACAGGATGACCGCAGGCAGAGCAGAATTTGGCGGTATCGGAGATTTGATGACCGCAATTTTCACAGAACATAGATTTGAACCTCCAATTGATCTAAATTTGCTTCAAAAAATGCCCTCGGCATCTAGGATACCGAGGGGCGGACTGTTGGATTAGCTTCGACTACGGGAAAGCTGATATGCTCGACTTTGTTCGGCAGTCACACCGTTCTTTATCAGATTGGCTACGTTTGGATAGTATACTAAAATATGGCTACCATTGGGCACGTGTGGAATGAATCCTTCGGCGACAAACCTCCGCAGGCAGGAATAGCTGAGTTCCAGCCCTTCGCTTCGAGCGCGGCGGACGGCTGCGGTCAGACTGATAAAATCGCTGTTGTTGTTTTTCATAGGTGTTTCCTCCTGAAAATATTTGTAGTTTGAAGCGTTCAACGCTTCATAGTAATTATACTTGTTTGAATTGACGTAAAATTTTTATGGTTTGATATTTGGAGTGAAGACGAAGCGTTTGTCGTCTTTTCGTACAAGGGAGCTAAAATCTGCGTGGCTAAAATCAAATTCCACACAGGAACTATCAATGGGTTGCGTTTGTGGCCATGCAGGACTATAATAATCATAACAAGAACGAGGCCGGTTCGATGAAGCGATGGATGCGATAATTTGCTCAGATGTGGGCAAGTCTTGCTTTGGTGGCTCGGAGACCTCTTTACTGGGCGATATTGAGGCAGAGGGAAAGCTCACAAAGATGAACTTGGCAAGGGAGGATAGACATCCTCCTGTGACTGGCTCAAACTCATTGTTTTGAGT
>ENA-OQIM01000823-OQIM01000823.1-human-gut-metagenome-genome-assembly--contig:-NODE-823-length-11420-cov-2.781015_pt1 | contig 11420 bp, 10 predicted proteins | sample MGYA00242579_ERZ504744 | MGnify/ENA primary metagenome ERZ504744 (study PRJEB26092, sample SAMD00036441) | human gut metagenome | host: Homo sapiens | study: EMG produced TPA metagenomics assembly of...
CCATCACAGAACCAGAGGACTGTATTACAATAATCTTGAAATTCCCATTGATACAGACAGTGAAGGCTTCCGCCTGATCACCAGAATCCAGGATGAGGCGCACCGTTTTGCCATTGAATTTCACCGATCTCTGAGAAGTAAAGAACAGGTGCATTCCCTGTTGGATGATATCCCTGGTATCGGTGAAACCAGGCGGAAAGCATTGATGCGGAAATTTAAATCCATTGAGAATATCAGAGATGCATCACTGGAAGAACTTACAGAGACAGAAAGCATGAATGCAGGAAGTGCACAGAAAGTCTATGAATTTTTCATGGAGCTAGTGTACCGACAAGTTGATTGTTTCAAGAATCAACTTGTCGGCACACTGGTGAGAAAAAAATATAAAATATGTAAAAATATTCCTGGGTTCTTCTACATATTACCCAAAGACTCTCGCTTTTTGTAATTGAAGTTGTATATAGTGATGTGATATAATAAAAAAGACGTGAAATTTACTATGAAAGTTCCGGACGACAGCTATAAATGAGTTATGTCTGTATGAACAGGTTTTGAGATAGCGGACAGACCGGGCTTTCAGATTTTGAACTGAAAAGGAGAAATAAATGAAGGGTGTACAGTTGACAAAATTAGTTCAGGAACTGGGACTTCACAACCTGACTCCTGAAATTGATCTGTCTGAGATTGTGATCAAGACAGCGGAGATCAACAGACCGGCATTGCAGCTGACAGGATATCTGGAGCATTTTGCAAATGAACGGGTACAGATCATCGGATATGTAGAGTATACTTATCTGATGCAGCTCAGTGATGAGGAACGGAAATTTAAATATGAAAGATTTATTTCCAGCAAGATTCCCTGTGTAATTTTCAGTACAATGACAAGACCATCACAGGATATGATCGATCTGGCAGTTAAATATAATGTTCCGACTTTCGTGACAGAGCGTACAACTTCCAGTTTTATGGCTGAGATTATCCGCTGGCTGGGTGTACAGCTGGCACCATGTATTTCCATCCATGGTGTGCTTGTGGATGTATATGGTGAAGGTGTCCTGATCACAGGTGAGAGCGGAATTGGCAAGAGTGAGGCTGCGCTGGAACTGATCAAACGAGGACATCGTCTTGTCAGTGATGATGTTGTAGAACTTCGTAAAGTCAGTGATGTGACGCTGGTGGGTTCGGCACCGGATATCACAAGACATTTCATTGAACTTCGTGGTATTGGTATTATCGATGTCAAAACTCTGTTTGGTGTTGAGAGCGTTAAGGATACACAGTCTGTGGATCTGGTTATCAAACTGGAAGAGTGGGACAGAGACAAAGAATATGACCGTCTCGGCCTGCATGAGGAATATACAGAGTATCTTGGAAATAAGATTGTATGCCATTCTCTGCCTATCCGTCCGGGACGTAATCTGGCTATTATCGTTGAATCTGCGGCAGTTAACCACAGACAGAAGAAGATGGGATACAATGCAGCGGAAGAGCTGTACAAACGTGTTCAGGCAAACCTTGCAAAGAAACGTGAAGAAAAATAATTTAAAGTAATTTGGAGGATATCAGATATTATGGGAAGTATTGTTTTGGAATTGACGTTGGTGGTACATCTGTAAAATGTGGACTCTTTCAGACAGACGGAGTCTTAGTTGAGAAATGGGAAATTCCTACACGTAAGGAGAACAGTGGAGAAGCAATCCTGCCGGATATTGCAAAGACAATCCTTGACAAGATCGCAGAGCGTAAGCTGGATAAAGAAGAAATCGACGGTGTGGGAATCGGGGTACCGGGACCTGTTAATGAGAGAGGGGAAGTGCCATGTGCGGTAAACCTTTTCTGGGGCTTTAAAGAAGTTACTAAGGAACTGACAGAACTGACAGGACTTCCGTCCAAAGCAGGAAACGATGCCAATGTAGCAGCACTTGGCGAAGCATGGAAAGGCGCAGCAGCAGGAGCTAAGAATGTCATTCTTGTAACTCTTGGAACAGGCGTTGGAGGTGGAATCATCGTTGATGGAAAGATCGTTGGCGGTGCTCATGGTGCAGGCGGAGAGATCGGTCATGCAGCAGTTAACCATGAAGAAAAGGAAGCCTGCAACTGTGGTAACTGTGGATGTCTGGAGCAGTATGCGTCTGCAACAGGTATCGTTCGCGTGGCACAGAGAACTCTGGCTGCTACAGATGAGCAGACTGTTCTTCGCAAATTTACAAAACTTTCAGCAAAGAATGTTCTGGATGCTTTTAAAGAGGGCGACAAAGTAGCCTGCGATGTTATGGCACAGGTAGGAGAAATGCTTGGTGGAACACTTGCCATGTTTGCATGTGTGACAGATCCGGAAGCCATCGTTATCGGCGGTGGTGTTTCCAAAGCCGGACAGCCATTGATCGACTGTATTCAGAAATACTATGAGAAATATGCTTTTACAGCATGCAAGAAAACACCGATCATTCTTGCAACTCTCGGAAATGATGCAGGTATTTACGGATCTGCGCGTATGGTTATTAAAGAAGTATAATATCTGAGAATCAATTTTGAAAATATATAAAAAATCCACAGTCCTGAGTTGACAGGACTGTGGATTTTTGCAGTACAGGAACATCATTCGGAGGTGCTCCTGTACCGGTATTTTTGCATTAATAATAGTCGACCTGATAAGAGGAATCATCCTCGTTACCGTCACCGTTGTCATCGCTTCCGCCGGTATTATCAGTACCATCGTCACCGCTGTTACCGTTGTCATCAGTATTGTTACTGTCACCACTGTTGTCGGTATCTCCATTATCAGAGTTTTCGCTGTTATCAGTGTCAGTGGTGTTGTCAGTCTGATCAGAGGAATCTGTATCATAATTATAGTCATAATCATCACTGTCATAGAAATGCTGGTCACAGTATTCAGTAGGCATGGTACCTACGTCAAAGTATTCAGTGATCACCGGACAGCCGGCTCTTGGAAGAAGTCCGGTTTCCTCGCAGACACTTAACTTTTCTACACTTGCAGGCTTCTCGAATTCTTTGGAAGGAAGTCCCTCATGGATACGAGTCATAACCTTTTTCCATAAAGCTTTGTGAAGTTACGCGCATAATCAGGTAATTTCTCATTGTTGTCATAACCGGACCATACTGCGCATGTATAATATGGTGTATAACCCACAAACCACAAGTCGTTATAGGCTTCGGTTGTACCTGTTTTTCCGGCAACAGGCATATTGTCAAGCTGGCAGGCTGTACCTGTACCCTGTTTTACAACATCCTCCATTGCACTGGTGAGAAGAAAAGCAGTACTTTCTTTGATTACGGAACGTTCGGCAGCAGTATTCTCGATCAGGACGTTTCCATTGTGATCCAGGATTTTTGTATAATAAATCGGTTTGATGTAGTTTCCACCGTTTGCGATGGCTGCATAGGATGCACACAGTTCAACATTTGTGACACCGCGGGTGATGCCGCCAAGCGCAGTGGCAAGGTTTGCATCGCTCCATACATTACCATTGGCATCTTTGTCAGCCTCTGTTCCATGAGCAAGGGTTGTAAAACCAAAGTTGTCCAGATATTTCAATCCAAGCTCAGGAGTTACTTTTTCCAGACACTTGACGGCTACAACGTTAATGGAATTCTGGATCGCAGTACGGATCGTGGTTGTTCCGTTGTAAGAACGGGTTGCGTTGTTTACAGGGGAACCATCCGGATATTCATAAGGTTCGTCTTCAAATGTTGTTGCAAGAGTCATGCCTTTTTCATTTAAAGCAGGTGCATAAGTGGACACGATCTTAAAGGTAGAACCAGGCTGTCTGGTAGTATCCGTTGCCCGGTTCAGTGTAAGACTTGCCGTTTTCTCTCCACGACCACCGATCAGAGCTTTTACATAGCCGGTATGCTGGTCGATCACACTCATGGAAGACTGTGGCTGAGGTGCGAAATTGACACGCTCTGCAAGAACTTTACTTCCGTTGGCGAGTATGCTTGCCTTATATTTGTCTACATAAGTCTGTCCATCTTCCGGGGAATCGAACAGAAGATCGAAATCGGGATCCTCATTCTGAAAATAAAGCTGCAGCATTTCCTTACTGTAGTTTACCTGATTTCCATCAGGATCGGTAACCGTCAGGGCATAGTCAAGTTCATACTGGACAGTGTCCGGATAATTGGAAGGATCTGCATATTCCTCATCCAGGATATTCTGGATCTTGGAATCCTGTGTTGTATATACTTTAAGTCCGCCGCTGTAGAGAAGATTGGTTGCCTGTTTTTTGGTGTAACCTTTGATATTCATCAGGTCGTTGATGATCTGATCTGTCAGTTCATCTTCAAAATATGTGTAAACAGTATTCTCAGTGCTGGAGTTCTTTTCCTGAGCGGCCTGGATACGGGAATAAACATCATCTGCAAGAGTTTCATCATACTGATCCTGAGTAATATAGTTCTGATCCAGCATATGCTGGAGAACTTCCTTGCGTCTCTTCCTGTTGCTGTCAGGATTGATGATCGGGTTAAATTTCGTCGGGTTCTGTGTGATACCTGCCAGAGTTGCACATTCAGAAAGATTCAGATCCCATACATCCTTGTCAAAATACTGTCGTGCGGCAGCCTGTACACCGTAGGAACCGGCACCCAGGTTAATTGTGTTCAGGTAATTCTCAAGAATGGTGTCTTTATCAGTTTTTTTCTCAACCTGGACAGCAAGGTACTGTTCCTGGATTTTTCGCGTAAATCTTTCCAGCTGAGTAGATTCACTGGTCCAGTTGGTAAATACGTTATTCTTAAGAAGCTGCTGTGTGATCGTACTGGCACCTTCTGAGAAATCTCCGGTAGTGAGAGCTTTCATTCCGGCACGAAGAATACCTTTTACGTCAATACCGTTATGTTCATAGAAACGTTCATCCTCAATTGCGACAACTGCATGCTGCAGATCAACAGGTATCTGATCGAGAGTGACAGGCAGTCGGTTGGAATCCGGAGCAGCCAGTTTACGGATCTGATTCCCTGCATCATCGTAGAGAAAGGTTGCATAGCCCAGTGGCATAATATCAATATCATCAACATCAGGAGCAGTATCAATTACACCCCTGAATGACCCCACACCCAGACAGGTTACTGCGATGCAGAGTGCTATCAGTGATACGAACAGGACTCTGATGAAAGAAACTCTGGCGCGCTTTCCCATCATGGAAGAACGGGAGATCAGTGCCGTCCGTTTCTTTGCAGTCGACTTTTTACCGTAGTTCATGTTAAACCTCCTTTATAATCCGTTCTATTATATCAAATAAGAATAAGTAAATAAAGCAGAAAAATAAAAATTCACAATTGCTTTTGGATCTTTTTAATGGTTATTGTGTTTTTTTACAGGATTAGTATACACTGTGCTGGCACATTTTTGTAATTCATGGTACACTGAGTCAATAAGAGAACGGAAAGAGGAGTATGAGACATGCTTGAGAAATATAAGACAGTTTACGAGGGCGGGGAAGGCGAGATCGTGGAAAAGAAATCCAGATTTATTGCTACAGTGCGTCCTGTACAGACCGAAGAGGAGGCACTGGCCTTTATAGAGGAAATGAAGAAGAAATATTGGGATGCCAGACATAACTGCTATGTATATTCGGTGGGAAAGAACAGGGAATATACCAGATGCAGTGACGATGGTGAGCCGTCAGGCACTGCGGGAAGACCAATGCTGGATGTAATCCTGGGGGAAGATATTTATAATGTGGCAGCAGTAGTTACCAGATATTTTGGAGGGATACTTCTTGGAACAGGAGGTCTTGTCAGAGCATATTCCAGGAGTCTGCAGGAAGGTCTTGCCGCCAGCACAGTGATTGAGAAAACCTACGGAATTTCTATGGAAGTAGTTACGGATTATACCGGGATAGGCAAGATTCAGTATATTGCCGGAGAACAGAAATTACCGATCCTTGATTCTGAATACACTGACAGGGTAGTTCTGCATTTGCTGGTTCCGGCGGATCAGATTGCATTTGTAGAAAAAGCAATCACCGAGGGAACAAATGGAAGAGCGAAGATGAAGAAAGAGAAAGATCTTTACTATTCAGTGATTGACGGTGAAGTGAAAGTATTTACGGATTGATAAAATATGCCCCATGCAGCCTGAAAACTGCATGGGGCATAAACAGTCAGCGAATCAGCATTTCTCCGGTTCCGGATAATCAACACCGAAAGTTTCTACTGTCATGGATTTGATTTTCTGCTCGTCAAGCGGACGGTCGCTGTAATCGGTATCTTCTTCTGCAATACGGTTTACAACATCCATTCCTTCAGTGATCTTGCCGAATGCAGCATAAGCACCGTCAAGATGCGGAGCATCTTTGTGCATGATAAAGAACTGGCTTCCTGCTGAGTTTGGATGCATGGCGCGTGCCATGGAAAGAACACCTGCAGTATGTTTCAGATCATTTTTAAATCTGTTCTGAGTGAATTCACCCTTAATGCTGTATCCCGGACCGCCCATACCTGTTCCGTCCGGGCATCCTCCCTGGATCATGAAACCGTTGATCACACGATGGAAAATAAGTCCGTCATAGAAGCCTTTTTTTACAAGACTGATAAAGTTATTAACTGTATTCGGTGCAATCTCAGGATATAATTCTGCTTTCATCACATCGCCATTATCCATGGTAATTGTAACTATCGGATTTGCCATAGTTTCAAGTCTCCTTTTCAAAAGTATTGTATTTCGCTGTTCGCTCTATTATAATATGCAAAGAACAATTCTGCAAGAAAGGTGGAAAAGATGATTATAGAGACAAAAACACCACAGGAAACATTTGAGGTGGGAAAGAAGATCGGAGAGAATGCGAAACCGGGTCAGATTTATACTCTGACAGGTGATCTTGGAGTTGGAAAAACCGTATTTACCCAGGGAGTTGCGGCAGGGCTTGGGATCACAGAGCCTATTTGCAGCCCGACATTCACGATCATTCAGGAATACGAAAGCGGACGTCTTCCTTTATATCATTTTGATGTTTACCGTATCGGTGACATTGAGGAAATGGAAGAAATCGGATATGACGATTATTTCTTCGGACAGGGAATCTGTCTGATCGAATGGGCTGATCTGATTGAAGAAATCCTTCCGGAAAAGCTGATCAAAGTAACCATAGAGAAAGATCTGGAGAAAGGCTTTGATTATAGAAGGATTACAGTGATTGGTCCGGAGAACAGTTAGGAGGTAGAAATGAAAATTTTAGCTTTGGACAGCTCAGGAATTGTTGCATCTGTAGCAGTTGTGGAAGATGATACATTACTGGCTGAGTATACTGTAAATTATAAGAAAACACATTCTCAGACTTTGCTTCCGATGTTAGATGAGATTGTGAAGATGACGGAACTGGAACTGGAATCCGTAGATGCTATTGCAGTGGCAGCGGGACCGGGATCCTTTACAGGACTCCGTATCGGCTCGGCAACAGCCAAAGGACTGGGACTTGCCCTGAAGAAACCATTGGTAGCAGTACCGACAGTAGATGCACTGGCATATATCTTTATGATGCACAGGGATTGATCTGTCCGATCATGGAGCCAGAAGAAAGCAGGTATATACAGGAATTTACAGATTTGAAGAGCATCAGCTTATGACTTTGAAAGAACAGTGGGCAGCACCGATCGAGGAACTGCTGGAAGAACTGAATCAGAGAGGAGAGATGGTTACATTTTTGGGAGACGGTGTACCTGTATTTCGTGAACTGATCGCAGAGAAACTGCAGGTTCCGTATTCTTTTGCACCGGCTCATGTAAATAAACAGAGAGCAGCGGCAGTGGCAGCTCTTGGCAGTATTTATTATAAAGAAGGACGCACAGAGACTGCTATGGAACATATCCCGGAATATCTCCGCGTTTCCCAGGCAGAGCGTGAGCGTGCAGAGAGAGAAAAAGAGCAGAAACCGGCAGGTACAAAAATATGATCCTGCGGGAAATGCTTGTGGATGACCTGGATCAGGTAATGGAGATTGAGCAGGATCTTTTTCATGTGCCATGGACAAAAGAAGGTTTTTTACTTTTCTGACCAGGGATGATGCCATGTTTCTGGTGGTGGAAGAGAAAGAAAAGATTCTGGGTTACTGCGGTCTTCTTATGGTTCTGGATGAGGGAGATATTACCAATGTGGCTGTGCGCAGGGACAGACAAAAAGAAGGAATTGGCGCTTTTCTGATGCAGAGCCTGATCCGCCTTGCAGCAGAGAGGGAGGTTACGACAATCCATCTGGAAGTACGTGTGGGAAATGAGACTGCAATCCGTCTCTATGAACGTATGGGATTTACCGGAGATGGAATACGTAAGGCATATTACAGTGATCCTGTGGAGGATGCGCTGCTTATGACCAGACATCCCGAATGAAAAAGAAATGAAAGCAGAAAAAATCAGCAGCCGGACCATACACCTTTTAAGGGAATTGCCGGAAGCTGGAAAATAGAGGGAATATATGTTAGATGTATGTTTAGTTGGAACCGGTGGAATGATGCCTCTGCCGCGCAGATGGTTGACTGCGCTTATGACAAGATATAACGGGAGCAGTCTGCTCATTGACTGTGGTGAAGGTACTCAGGTAGCAATTAAGGAGAAGGGGTGGAGCTTTAAACCTATTGATGTGATTTGTTTTACTCATTATCATGGAGATCATATCAGCGGGCTTCCGGGACTTCTTCTTACTATGGGAAATGCAGACCGCACAGAACCATTGACTCTGGTAGGTCCCAAAGGTCTGGAGAGAGTAGTCAATGCACTTCGCGTCATTGCACCGGAGCTTCCGTTTGAAATTAAATTTATTGAGATTACACAGCCGGAGCAGGTCATTGAATTAAATGGCTATCGTATTACGGCTTTTAAAGTGAACCATAATGTACTCTGTTATGGCTATACCCTTGAGATTCTCCGTCAGGGAAAATTCTCGGCTGAGAGAGCGAAAGAGCAGGATATTCCACTGAAATACTGGAATCCGCTCCAGAAAGGGCAGACCATCGAAGCAGACGGTATTACCTATACACCGGAGATGGTACTTGGACCTGCGAGAAAAGGAATCAGGCTTACTTATACAACAGATACCAGACCAACAGAATCTATCCTGCGAAATGCAAAGGAATCGGATCTGTTTATCTGTGAAGGAATGTACGGAGAAGATGACAAAGCAGACAAAGCACGCGGATACAAGCATATGACTTTCCGCGAGGCGGCGGTTTTGGCCCGTGATGCCCGGGTAAAGGAGATGTGGCTGACACATTACAGTCCGTCTCTGGTCAGACCGGATGAGTTTATGGATAAAGTTCGTGAAATTTTTCCAAATGCATATCCGGGAAAAGACGGAAAGAGTCTGGAATTGAATTTTGAGGAATAATATGTCACTGAAACTGATTATGAACAAGTAGTAAAACGGATGACTTATCCGTCGGATATATGAGGAACAGAAAATGAAAGATACATTAATTCTTGCAATTGAGAGTTCCTGTGATGAGACTGCAGCTTCTGTTGTCAAAAACGGAAGAACTATTCTGTCAAATGTGATCTCTTCACAGATCGCTCTTCATACTTTATACGGTGGGGTAGTTCCGGAAATTGCTTCCCGTAAACATATTGAAAAGATTAACCAGGTAATTGAACAGGCACTGGCAGATGCAGATGTAACTCTTGATGATCTGGATGCAATTGGTGTCACTTATGGTCCGGGACTTGTAGGTGCACTTCTTGTGGGCGTTGCTGAGGCGAAAGCAATTGCTTATGCAAAGAAGCTTCCACTGGTAGGGGTCCACCATATTGAGGGCCATGTGTCAGCAAATTATATTGAACATCCGGATCTTGAACCTCCATTTTTATGTCTGATCGTGTCAGGAGGACATACACACCTTGTGATCGTTAAGGATTATGGAGAATTTGAAATCCTGGGACGTACCCGTGATGATGCTGCAGGCGAAGCTTTTGACAAAGTTGCAAGAGCTATCGGACTGGGATATCCGGGAGGACCAAAGGTAGACAAGCTCTCTAAAGAGGGAAATCCCAATGCAATTGAGTTTCCAAAAGCTAAAATTGGAGATTGTCCGTACGATTTCAGCTTCAGTGGTGTAAAATCAGCAGTGTTGAATTATATTAATCATGCGCAGATGACCGGAGAAGAGATAAACAGAGCAGATCTGGCAGCATCTTTCCAGAAAGCGGTAGTTGATGTGCTGGTGGAGCATACAATGCTTGCAGCCAAAGATTATGGGATGACTAAGATTGCAATTGCAGGCGGAGTGGCTTCGAATGGAACGTTAAGAGCGGCAATGGAAGAAGCATGTAAGAAAAATAATTACAGTTTTTATCGGCCGTCACCGATTTTCTGTACAGACAATGCAGCAATGATCGGAGTAGCTGCTTATTATGAATATATTAAAGGTACACGTCATGGCTGGGATCTGAATGCTGTGCCGAATCTTAAACTGGGAGAGCGTTGAGATGTCAGAAAGAAATACGGCCATTGTTCTGGCAGCAGGGCAGGGAAAAAGAATGCACAGTAAAGTACAGAAGCAGTTCCTGGAGATACAGGGATACCCGGTTCTGTATTATTCCCTGCGCTGTTTTCAGGAAAGTCCGCTGATTCAGGATATTATTCTTGTGACAGGAGAGGAATCTATCTCCTACTGTAAAGAAGAAATCGTGCAAAAATATGGATTTACAAAGGTATCGGCAGTAATCCCGGGAGGAAAAGAACGCTATGATTCTGTCTATGCAGGTCTTTGTGAATGCAGAGACTGTGAATATGTATTGATCCATGACGGTGCAAGACCTTTTGTGACAGAAGAAATTCTTAAACGTGGTCTGCAGAAAGTGAAGGAAACAGGTGCATGTGTGATTGGTATGCCTTCTAAAGATACAGTCAAACTTTCTGATGAAGAGGGATATGTAAAAGAAACTCCAAACAGAAAGTGTGTGTGGACAATTCAGACCCCGCAGATTTTTTCGTATTCACTGATACGTGAGGCTCATGACAGCATTCGTCAGAAAGATATGAGCAAAATTACAGATGATGCCATGGTAGTAGAGCAGGAGACAGGGGCAAAGGTTGCTCTGGCAGAGGGATCTTATCAGAATATTAAGATCACAACACCGGAGGATCTTGATATCGCGGAAGCATTTTTGAAACATTAAAGAATGTTTTGTGATTGAAAAATGCCGTATTTTAGCGGGTTTTATGGGAAATCTGGGAAGATAAAAATAAAAATTGAAAAAAATGTAAAAAAGTTGTTGACAGATGCGGGTATTGATGCTAGAATATCACTTGCGTCGGCGGTGAGAACACAACGAACGCAGTCAACAACATATGGAGAGATATCGAAGTGGTCATAACGAGGCGGTCTTGAAAACCGTTTGTCCGCAGCAAGGGCGGTCGTGGGTTCCGAATCCCCACTTCGTCCATCCGCTTAAGTTCCCGTCGAAAA
>ENA-OQIM01000824-OQIM01000824.1-human-gut-metagenome-genome-assembly--contig:-NODE-824-length-11415-cov-5.894844_pt1 | contig 11415 bp, 17 predicted proteins | sample MGYA00242579_ERZ504744 | MGnify/ENA primary metagenome ERZ504744 (study PRJEB26092, sample SAMD00036441) | human gut metagenome | host: Homo sapiens | study: EMG produced TPA metagenomics assembly of...
GCGGCTTCAGCACGCCCATACACGCGTTGCCGGCCGTGACCAAGGAAGCGTCTCCATGGATTCGCTGGCTCAATCGCGACGAGCTGGCACGACTCGCCGATCCGACCATCGGCGCACGCGTGCCACACACCGCGGTCCGGATACTGTCAAAGCTTTGGAAACCGGTCGGTGCTGCTGTCCATACCGCAGGACGCATCACCGAAGCGTTAAGCTGTTCGAAATGCCACCGCCAAGTACGATGCGCGCGTTGCACGGGACCATTGGAACGGTTGGCGGACGGAACGATTCGATGCCGCTGGTGCGGCGCCGCCACCGTGCAATGGTCATGCCCGACATGCCATAACGAGCGCATGCGCGTGGTCAGGGTCGGCGCCGCCGGAACCGCGATGGAACTGGCCAGACTGTTCCGTGGCGTGCCGATGGTGCTGTCCACGCCAAGCCAGCCAAGAGGCGTCGTGTCCGATATCGGATTCGCTCCGCAACTGGTCATCGCCACGCCCGGCGCGGAGCCGCGTGTGCGCGGGGAGAGTCCGGCACAATGCGAATACCGTGCCGTGGCCATCCTCGACGCGTGGACCAGTTTGTATGCGTCCGGCATCGACGCCGATGTGGACACGTTGACCGGATGGATGCGCGCGGTGTCGCTGTGCGCGCCGCGGACCCGTGGAGGACAGGCGCTGCTGATCGGGGAAACAGATCCCGTGCTCGCACGATCGTTGATGCTGTGGAATTCGCCGATGCTTGCCCAAGTCGAAGTGGAGGACCGCGCCCAGACCGCGCTGCCGCCGGTATTCGCCGCGGCCTGCGTGTGGGGCCGACGAGATGCGGTTGGGACGATGTTGAAACGAATCGGCGCGTTGGCCGGCGGCGACATGGCCATCATCGACACGATCGCCGGTACGATGCCGTCCGTCTTGGGGCCGGTGCCGATTCCGCAGCCACGCACCATCGATTCACGTGAATTGGAAGGCACCGCGGACAGGGTCAAAGCAGTCGTGCGCGTCCCACAGGGCAGACGTGCCGAATTGGCGTTGCGGCTGCGTTCGGCAAGCGCCCGCCACGTGGCTTCACGCGAACCTGGGGAACTGCGATTCCAGATGGATCCGAAGGAACGCATCTGACGGACGTCCCCTCAACGTGAAACACTGGAACGACTGATGACGTTGACGTTAAGAATGGAGAAACGCATGAAAGGCTGGCCGGGAGAGCCGCAAATGGAATATGACGTGCTTATGGCCGACGGCAACGCCGCTGCGAACGCCGGCCGGCAGATCACCGACGTGATCTTCGATTTCGGCAACGTGCTTATCTATTGGGATCCGGCGGCGGTGATGACCCCACGGTACTCGGACGGACTGGTGGAACAGTTCCTCGACAATGACGTTTCCGGCTTCTACGACATCAACAACGAACTGGACGCCGGCATGTCCAATGACGATGGCGTGGCTCTGATGCGTGAACGCCACGGAGACCAGTGGGCCGATATGATGCGGTACTATCTGGACAATTTCGTCGATTCGCTGACCGGCGTGGTGCCAGGCGCGCGCGTGCTCATCAACGATCTGAAAGCAGCCGGCGTCCACGTATGGGGCTTGAGCAACTGGCAGAAGGACCTGTTCCCGGTGGCGCTCGACCATTACGACATTCTGTGCAGTCTTGAGGACCGCGTGGTGTCCGGTTACGTGGGACTGCGCAAACCGCACCGCGATATTTACGATTACGCTCTAAAACAGTTCGGCATTGACGCTTCCGGCGCGCTGTTCGTGGATGACAAGGCGATGAACATCGTCGGCGCGAACGAAGCGGCATTCGCGGCGTACGGTTCAAGGATGCCCGCGCGTTGCGCACCCTGCTGATCGACGCGGGCGTGGCGATTCCCGCGGTACATGAAAAATAACGACATACGCAGATTAGACAGACGGTTGTGCTTGCGGTCGCTATGCGGGATCGACGCATACGGTCGCATGCATTGATGGATATGAAGGTGAGGAGATTCGTCTCATGTTGAAAGTGCTGTTCGCAGGTACGCCGGATGTGGCGGTGCCGTCGTTGAAACTATTGGCCCAGGATACCGAGCATTTCGAAGTGGTGGCCGTGCTCACCAGGCCGGACGCGCCAACCGGACGAGGTCGCAAACTGGTGGCGAATCCAGTCAAGCAGGCCGCGCTCGAACTCGGTCTGCCGGTCATCGAATCCGATCCGAGCGAGGAAACGTTCGTGTCCGAGCTTGCGGCCACCGGCGCACAGGCCGCCGCTGTGGTGGCGTACGGCAAGATCCTGAAACAGGACGTGCTCGACGCGCTGCCGATGGCTGGTACAACCTGCATTTCTCCCTGCTGCCCCAATGGCGTGGCGCCGCTCCGGTGCAACGTTCCATCTGGGCGGGGGAGAAGGTGACGGGCGCCACCGTGTTCCGTATCGTCCGTGCATGGATGCCGGCCCGATTCTGGCGCAATCCACCGTGGAAATCGGCGCGCACGAGACCGCCGGAGAATTGCTGGGACGTTTGGCCGAAGACGGCTCGCATCTGCTCGCAGCCTCGTTGCAGGCGCTGGCCGATGATCAGATCGCACCGGTGGAACAGCCTGCCGGAGCGTATGAGGTCGCGCAGAAGATCACCGTGGAGGACGCGCATATCCGCTTCGACGTGCCGGTATTCGCCGCCGACCGCCAGATTCGCGCATGCACGCCGAATCCGGGAGCCTGGTGCGAACTGCATGCCCATGCGGACGCCGAACCGGCGACCCTGCACGTATTGCGCGCGCAGCCGGCCGACATATCCAATCCGAACGCACCGGCATCGCTTGAACCCGGCCATATCGTGGCCGGCAAGAAGAACGTGTGGGTCGGCACCTCCACCGAGCCGCTCGAGCTGCTGGAAGTTAAAGCGCAAGGCAAGAAAGCCATGCGCGCCGCCGACTGGGCCCGTGGCGCCCACCTCGATAACGCCTTCTGCGAGTAAGATTTTTGTTTCTACTGTAAGTATGTGAGTAGCTGCGGCGTCCGCGACCGGCGGGCGGCATGCATTGACGACACGCTCCGGGCCGCTCAGGCCAAGTCTTTACGGTCTTACAACGCATGCCGCCCACCGGTCGCTCGTAGGTGCGGAAAAGTTATTTGAGATAATCGAGGATTTTCGCCAGATCACGTTCATTGAGCCGGTGCGGAGCATCCTCCTGCACTTTCGGTTTGGCGCAGAACGCCACGCCAAGACCGGCCGCATGAATCATCGGCAGATCGTTCGCGCCGTCGCCAACCGCAACGGTCTGCGCCATATCGATGCCCATCCGCGCGGCCCACGCGCGCAACGATTCCAGCTTCGTATCCTTCGTGACGATATCGCCCAGCACGTGTCCCGTCAGCCTGCCATCGGCAGCCTCCAAACGGTTCGCAATCCAATAATCGAGATGCGCATCGGCCGCGAGACGGTCCACAACCTCGTGAAAACCACCGGAGACCACGCCGACCTTCCAATCATGCGCGTGAAGCGTGTCAATCAGTTCAAGCGCGCCATGCGTGAAATGCACGCGATGGTAGACCTCATCGAAAATCGTGGTCGGCAGACCCTTCAATAACGCCACGCGTGCGCGCAGCGCCTCGCGGAAATCAAGCTCGCCGTTCATGGCTCGAGCGGTGACGGACGCTATCTGCTCGCCGACTCCCGCGGCCACGCCGAGCTCGTCGATGACCTCTTCGTCGATCAACGTGGAATCCACATCCATCACCAGCAGTCCGGGAGCGGACAGCGTGGGCAGGGATGCCATGGATGCGATGTTCGGCGTTTCTTGTTCAAGCATGGTTCCGATTGTCGGAAATCATTAGGACAATGGGTATTCTTGAGGGTTGAACGTGTTGGAAAGCGAGGTCGACATGAACGATCATGACGAAGAGACGCTCGCGTCGCTGCAGCAGGCCAACGACCAGCTCATGGCCAAGAACCATGCGCTGGTCAAGGCGTTGAGCCGCGCCACGCAGGAAATGACGAAAACCAAGGCCCAATTGAACCAGCTGGCGGGGCCTCCCATGACTTTCGCCACCATGGTCCGCGTGCATTCAGCCAAAACGGACGAGCAGGGCGTGCAGCATGCCAGCGCCGAAGTGGCTGCCGGCGCGAGGCGCATGATCGTGCCGATCGCGGCGAATCTGCAAGCTTCCAGGCTCGAACCGGGACGTACCGTGCTGCTCAACGAGAACATGGTGGTGGTCTCACAGCTCGACACCGACACGCTGGGCGCGGTGCGCTCGGTACGGCAGGTGTGCGATGACGGCCGCCTGCTGGTCGCGGATGGCGGCGGCAACGTGACGTTGGTCCGATGCTCGGGAACGCTTGCCAAACAGGCCATCAGCGCGGGCGATCGCGTGAACGTCGACGCATCTCTGCGGTTCGCGCTTTCGTTGGTTCCCCCCGAAACGACGACGATTTGGTTCTGGAAGAAGTGCCGGACGTCACCTTCGCCGACATCGGCGGACTGGACGAGCAGATAGAACGTATCCGCGACGCCGTGCAGATGCCGTTCCAGCATCGCGAACTGTTCGAACGCTACGACCTGAAACCGCCGAAAGGCGTGCTGCTGTACGGTCCTCCAGGCAACGGCAAGACACTGATCGCCAAAGCCGTGGCGAACGCGCTCGCCGAAGGCACCGACGCGGGAAGTGGCGTGTTCCTGTCGGTCAAAGGACCGGAGCTGCTTAACAAATTCGTGGGCGAATCGGAACGTCTGATCCGCATGATCTTCAAACGCGCCCGCGAACGAGCGGCCGACGGCAAACCGGTCATCGTGTTCATCGACGAGATGGATTCGCTGCTGCGCACCCGCGGCACGGGCGTTTCGTCCGACGTGGAGACCACCATCGTGCCGCAGTTCCTGACCGAGCTGGACGGTGTGGAATCGCTGGACAACGTCATGGTGATCGGAGCTCCAACCGCATCGACATGATCGATCCGGCGGTGTTGCGCCCCGGACGCCTCGACGTGAAGATCCGCGTGGACCGTCCGGGCATCCAGCAGGCGACCCAGATCGTCCGCCACTATCTGACAGACAAGCTGCCGTTGTCTCCGAACGTGGATGCGAAGGCGTTGATCGGCGTGCTGGTCAACGACATCTACGCGCAGGACGAGCATCGGCACCTTTGCGACATCTGCGACGACCATGGTCAGTGGCGTCCGGTGTACCTCGCCGACGTGGTGTCCGGCGCGGTGCTCAAGAACATCGTGGACCGTGCCAAAACCTATGCGGTGAAACTGTCCATCACCACCGGACAGGCTGCGGCGATCGGCATCAATCTGCTGGCCAAAGCCGTGGACGAAGAATACGGTGAGACCCGGGACGCGCTGCTGGATGCGGATCCGGAACAGTGGAGCCGCATCAACGGGCTTGAACCCGGACGGGTGACCGGCATCAGACCGGTGGCATGAATGCCGGCCGGCGTATGAATGCTGGACGGTATGGTATGGAACGCAATCTAAATACGGAAAGGAACGGCGCGATGAGCGTTCGCAGGGTCATGGGCACGGAAACGGAATACGCGGTCTCCGCGCCAGGACAAGGCCGCTACAATCCGGTGCAGCTCTCATTCGACGTGGTTGGCGCCGCCTCGGATGCGTCACGCAGCCATATCCGCTGGGACTACCGGCAGGAAGACCCCGTCAACGACGCGCGCGGCACCAGACTGGAACGTGCGGCGGCCCACCCGGACCTGCTCACCGACGCCCCACAGCTCAACATCACCAACGTGATCGCCCTAACGGGGGTCGTATCTACGTCGACCACGCGCATCCCGAATACTCCGCGCCGGAAACAACCGACCCCTTCGAAGCGGTGCGATACGACCGTGCCGGCGATCTCATCATGCGCGCCGCCGCAGCCAAGGCAAGCGAGACGACGGGACGGAAAATCGTGCTGCACCGCAACAACGTCGACGGCAAAGGAGCCAGCTGGGGCACGCACGAAAACTACATGATGCTGCGGTCGGTACCGTTCGACCTGGTGACACGCCTCATGACCACGCACTTCGTCTCCCGACAGATCTTCATCGGCTCCGGCCGCGTCGGCATCGGCGAACATAGCGAAAACGCCGGCTACCAGCTAAGCCAACGTGCCGACTACTTCCATATGAAGTCGGTTTGCAGACCACATTCGACCGGCCGATCATCAACACCAGAGACGAATCGCACAGCACCGACGAATACCGCAGACTGCACGTGATCGTCGGCGACGCCAACCGCATGGACGTGCCACAGGCCTTGAAACTCGGCACCACCAGCATGCTGCTGTGGCTGCTCGAACACGCCGACATGGCCGAAATCGACTTGAACGAGGCGCTGGAACCGCTTACGCTCGCCGACCCGGTGGAAGCCATGCACACGGTATCGCACGACCTGACCCTGGCCGCCCCACTACCATTGGAAACAGGTGGAACCACCACCGCATGGCAGATGCAGGTCACTTTGCGTGGACTGGTATATGCGGCCGCGGCAACGGTATACGGCACCGACACATCCGGAGAGCCGGCATGGCCCGACCGCTCCACCCGCAACATCATGGCGATGTGGGGGCAGGCTCTCGCCGACGTCGCCACCGTACGCCATGCCGACGATGACGGACGACTGACGATGCGGGAACAGGCGTCACGTCTCGAATGGCTGCTCAAATGGCAGTTGCTGGAGAAGCTACGCCGCAAGACCGGTTCGGATTGGACCGATCGGCGCCTGGCCGCGGTCGATCTGAAATGGGCCGCGCTCGATCCGGCCGATTCGATTTTCACCCGGCTTGCCGGACAGACCGAACGACTGGTGACGGATAAGCAGCTTGCCGAGGCGGTCGGCCAAGCGCCGGCCGACACACGCGCATGGCTGCGCGCGGAGATCGTACGACGTTTCCCCGAACAGGTCGTTGCGGCGTCGTGGTCCCACCTTACGGTGCGCGGCGAGTCGTCCGGTGATGAAAACGTGGAGAATTCGATGGTCTCGTTGGACATGTCCAATCCGTTGAAATTCACGGAATCCTTGTGTTCCGAAGCGTTCGAGCGTGTCCACACTGCGAGCGGAATCGTGGAATCCCTGCGTTGAATCTCATGTTGTGCGGGTACCATTGCCGTAGGTGATGGCAGAGGCCATACCCATATTCGATGAACCACACGGCAGGACGCTTGAGGGAGAGGGTGCGTCCAAGCCGGTTATGAGGAAACGAAAAGGCATACTACATGGAATTGAGGCAAGTGGCCCTCGAAGTGGCCCGTATCCTGCAAGATGCAGGCAAGCACGCGTTGAACGATCAAATGAATCCGCGTGATCTGAAAAGTTTTGAAATGACGGACAATCATCTGAGCTTCACCTCCGACATCGATAAGCGGTTGGCGCAATTCATCAGCAACCGCATCACGTATGTGGATGTGTTCGATGGTTTCTGGCAGTTCCGTCCGGAAGAATGCCATCCGGGGGAACGGTATTGGTGCGTTGGCGGCATCGACGGCGCGATCAATTTCGTGCGCAGCATGCCGGAATGGACCATCACCGTCTCACTGTTCGAGTTCAACGACCAATGCTCCGCGCAGCCGATCCTTTCGGTGGTGCATGCTCCGGCGCTTGGCCTGACCTATCTGGCGGTGCGCGGATCCGGAGCCATCCGCATCCGCAAGACGCGCTTGGAGACAAACGCGAGAAGATCATGCCGTCCACCACCCCGTCCCTTGACTATGCGGTGGTGAGCTTCGGCATGTCCCATGTGCCGGAGGAATCCAAGCGCGCGCTTGAAGTGGTGTCGCGTATCGCCGGCCGTCCGGCCGACATCAAGCGCGTCGGCCCCTCCTCCTTGGATTTGTGCAAGGTGGCGGACGGTACATATGACGCGTATTTCGAAGCGCATCTGCACAAGTGGGACGTTCCCGCGGTTTCCGCCGGAGCCGTCGTGGTCTGGGAAGCGCAGGGGCATCTGAGCCGGTGGAACGGCGATCTTGTCCACTGGCGTCAGGAAAACGACGTACTCGCCACCAACGGTCTGATTACCGATGATCTGCGCCAGTATTTGGCATAAGACTGATTGACTGCCCCACACCTGGGTTAAGGTGTGGGGCAGTATGCTATTCGCAGGAGAACCCGCAAAGACGCTTTCGGAGAAAGGAAGGACCATGCCCCAGAAATTTGAGCAGATGCAATCCGCCGAACAAAAACATGACGAGGATGAGACCATTGCGCAGGCTGGCACCCAGATCGATGACACGGTCGATGCGCTTGACGCGGTGCTGGACGACATCGAATCGGTCCTCGAATCCAACGCCGAGGAATATGTGGGCAGCTTCGTCCAAAAAGGCGGCGAGTGATGCCGCAGCTGCGTGACAGCGGCAACCATTCCACAGCGCCGCTTGACGCCCATACCAAGGACGAAATCCAATCCTTCGCCCGTATTTTCGGCATCGAAACCGAATACGGTGTGAGCGTGACCGGTTCGGACCGCCCATGCGACGCCGGACAGACGGCGATGATGATGTTCCAGCCGATTGTGGCCGAAGCGAGATCCACCAACACATATATTGAAAACGGTTCAAGACTCTACCTTGATGTCGGCTCGCACCCCGAGTACGCCACGGCGGAAGCCCGGGATCCGATGGACGCGCTGGCATTGGATGCGGCCGGCGAATTGGTGATGAGGGATCTCGCCCTGGACGCCCAACGTCGTCTGCGCTCCATCCAGGGAGCCGGCTCCACGGTCCATGTGTTCAAAAACAATGTGGATTCCGCCGGGCATTCCTTCGGCTGCCATGAGAATTACCTGGTGCGACGGTTCGTGCCGTTGAAGACGATCGAACAGGAGCTGCTGCCGTTCCTGATCACCCGGCAGCTGTTCACCGGCGCAGGACGTATGGGGGAGCAGGGCTTCCAGATCACGCAGCGTGCCGATTTCCTCGATGAGGCGGTCTCATCGGCCACCACGCGCTCGCGTCCGATGGTCAACACGCGCGACGAACCGCATGCCGATCCTGACGCGTTCAGACGGCTGCATGTGATCATCGGCGATTCGAACCGGTCCCAGTGGGCCACGATGATGAAGCTCGCCACCACGCATCTGGTGTTGTGCGTCATCGAACAGGCCGGGCGCGAAGGCAAGGATTCCGGGTTCGCCCGATTCTCCTTCGCTGACGCCAGTGCGGCCAACCATAAGGTAAGCCGTGACCTGACGGGCGTCGAAGCGTCCTTCGACATGGCAGACGGCACTGTCATGGAAGGCGGTGCCGTAGCGATTCAGGAACGTTATCTTGAAATCGTCGAACGATTCGTTGGACAACATCCCGAAGTGTGCTCCTCGTTGCCGCGCACGGACGTGCATGAGGTGATTCGCCAATGGAGGCGTGTCATAGAGGCGTTCCGCTCGGGGGCTAGCGAAACGTTCGCCGACAAGGTCGATTGGCTTGCCAAACGACGGCTGTTCGACATGCTCCGCAACCGTGCGGGGAGCCGACTCTCCGTCAGCAAGTTGGAACAGTTGGACATGGACTACCATGACGTGGCCAACGGCGCGCTGTACGCCTCGCTGTGCCGTCGCGGAGCCATGCGCACGTTGGTCAACGAGTCACAAGCACATGAGGCCATCGATGTTCCTCCCCACGATACCCGCGCCGCACTGCGTGGACGGTTCATCCAGTCGGCACGATCGCACAACGCGCAATATTCCTGTGATTGGACGCGACTATCGCTGACCTCGCCGAACAGGATGGACGTGACGTTGCTTGATCCGTTCGACGCACAACCGTCCGATCGGTTCCTCACGATACTAGAGGCTTTGCAGTAGCCAAAAGCCTGCGATGGAAGACTCGTCTCCACCGCAGGCTTTTGATATTGGTTGGTCGGATTGTAACTGCCGCTCAGACTTCTCCACGGTATTTGGCCATCATCTGCGACTGGAGTTGTTGCGCGCTTGGCGGCGTCCACGTGATCGCGTCGGCGCCCGCATCAATGGTGGCGAGAATACGGTCTTCACGACCTCCGCCCGAAGCCAGAATCGGGATTTCCGGATGATGCGCGCGGATGCTTGCCACGACTTGCGCGGTTCTTGCACCGGCTGCCACATTGATGATGGCCGCACCGGCAAGAATCTTGCATTCGGTGATTTCATCATCCTCCGTGACCGTGGCGATGACGGGGATGTCCACCATCGACATGGTCGTTTCGATGGTTTCCGCCGGTGCCGGCGCGTTGATGACCACGCCGGCCGCGCCCTGCATCTCCGCCACCATGGCCAGCTCTGCCACACGCGGACCGGTGGTGGTGCCTCCACCCACGCCGACGAACAGCGGCATCTGCGCCACGGTGAGCAGCGCCTGCGTGATCACCGGTTCGCCGGTGAAAGGGTACACCGCGAGGATGGCGTTCGCGTTCGTGTTGCGGATAATCACCGCATCGGTGGTATAGGCGAACGATTTGAGCGTATGACCTTTGACGGTGATGCCGCCGCAACGCTGCGTGATGATTTCCGGAACCCTGGCATTGGGGAGGTGAGTCTGCCTTCGACCTTCGCCGTACCGTAGGTGCTTCGCGACACGTGCGGCACGGCTGAATGCTGCTCCACAGCCACTGACGCGCTGGGGGTGAATAGCGAACGCTTGTTGAGACGGATGAGATCCGGATCGTCCGCACCGGAATCATGTTCCTGCCCGACGCTCATTCCCGCACCTCCTCATCCGTATGGTTCAGCATGAGGAATTCGTGGATCGCCTTGCGGCGTTCGGAAATCTCCTCATCCAGAAGTTTGGTATCGGTGTTGTCGATGATACGCTGCAGCAGTTCGCCGAGAGTGGAAAGTTCCTCGTCGTTCAGGCAGTCGAGCATATGAACGTCGCTTCGATGGGTTTGGACGGCTTGGGCCGTGGAACCGTTCCCCGTCTTGCCGCGTCGACGTTCCGCACGTGTGTGGTGGCGCGAGCCACGGTCCGGGCACGTGTCGTTTTGAGCTTGGTGTGGATGAGCAGGATGTTGAGTTTGTGGATTTCGTCGATGATCTGTCTGCGTTGGTCGACCATGACATCCCCCTTTATCTAGTCATATTGTCTAGTATCATAGCGCATAGTGTGGGGTGACATTGCCTTTGCCTGTTATAAAAAGAAAAAAGAGAGGTTCCAACCATCCGTGGTTGAAACCTCTCATATAGGTCTGCGTAGTCGACTTACTTGGTGACGGCCTTCTTCAGCAGGGAGCCGGCAGAGATGCGAACGCCGTAGGTTGCCGGAATCTCGATGGTTTCGCCGGTGCGCGGGTTGCGGCCGGTGCGGGCTGCGCGCTTGACGCGCTCGGCGGAGAACAGGCCGGTCAGCTTCAGGCCTTCGCCGGACTGCATTGCCTCGACGAACACGTCCTGGAAAGCGTCACCGCAGCCTCAGCCTGAGCCTTGGTCAGGTTGGACTTCTGGGCGATCTTCGAGACGA
>ENA-OQIM01000825-OQIM01000825.1-human-gut-metagenome-genome-assembly--contig:-NODE-825-length-11413-cov-1.206096_pt1 | contig 11413 bp, 20 predicted proteins | sample MGYA00242579_ERZ504744 | MGnify/ENA primary metagenome ERZ504744 (study PRJEB26092, sample SAMD00036441) | human gut metagenome | host: Homo sapiens | study: EMG produced TPA metagenomics assembly of...
TACAACAGACCAGTCCTCTTTATTTCGTTTGCGAACCTTCTTATTATCTCCAAAACCAACAGTTTCACATTTATTCTGGATCATTATTCCTTTGTTACTGCTCATTCTGGACAATCGCTATAACTTCTGAATTATCCCACATATAATCCCCTTTATTATGAACCGGAACATAATTGATTCCATTCTTCCACTGGTTTTGAACTCTTGTCGGGATTTTTCTCTCATTTAATATGCGGGCAACCTCACTTGCATTATATCCTGCAATGATCAGTGAAAATATCTCCACAACAACCTTTGCAGCTTCTTCATCTATTATCAGCTTATGCTTATCGTCCGGATCTTTCTTGTATCCATAGCAGACAAATGATGCCGTGTATTCGCCACTCAGATTTCTTGTCCTTCTGGCACTCTTTACCTTTCTTGATAAATCCATACTGTAAAGCTGGTAAATCAGATTCTTATAAGCTACATCCATTCCTCCGGTAACACCAAAGTTTCTGTCACTGTCATAATTATCGTTGACAGAAATAAACCTCATTCCCATTGCAGGGAATACAAACTCCAGATAGTTGCCTACTTCAAGGTAATCCCTTCCAAATCGTGAAAAGTCTTTTACTATGATACATTCAAATCTTCCAAGCTCTGCGTCCTGTATGAGCCTTTGGAATTCTGCTCTGTTATTGAACATTGTTCCCGAATATCCGTCATCAAAGTATTCCAGTACCTCAAAACCTGCAAATTCCTCTGTTTTCTTGATATACGCATACAAGAGTTTTCTCTGTCCTGTAATACTGTTACTTTCGTCTTTTGTTCCTGCTTTTACCTCCTCATCCGCATCAGAGAGACGGATATAAAAGGCTAATTTTCTTTTCTCAGCCATTATCCTGCCTCTCTTTCCATATTCAGTTCTGCGAAATTTTTTCAGTTCATCTTCATAGTTCAGAACGATCTCAAGATTCTTGTTTTCGTATATGCGTACCTGTGCAACAAACAAATCGACCATTTCCTGCGTCAACTTGCGTTTTCCTTTAAAACGGAGCATTTCAGCTTTTAACTGGGCAACGGTCTTTTCAGCACTTTCATACTGACTTGCCGCCTGCCTGTATTCATCAGCCTGTATCTTCAATTTCTCAATACGCTGCGAATACTCCCTGTTCAGTTGCAGGTATTCCTTTTCATCAAGCAGTTCTTCTGTGTAATCTGCATACAAGCCGCTCTTTAATTCCATAAGCCTGTCCATTTCCTTGACACACTTATTCACGGCTTCCGTATATACCTGTTCCTGTCTGATTACCCTGCTGTCATTGTGGTGTTCCTTTAATATCATTTCCCTGTCAACAAAGACCTGTATCTGCTCTTTTATAACGGCAAGCACCGCTGCATATACATCGTCTACCTTTACAGGCAGGCAGTTACAACTATCCTTCCATATCTTTTTCTATGCGTACACAGATAAACCTTTGCGTGTTCTCTGGGTGAATATGGATACTGCTTCCACAACAGCCGCAAATGATTTTGCCTTTCAGCATATTCACTGTCTGCTTTTTTGTTGGCTTTATTACCTTTCTTTTATTCTTCTGTACCGCATAGAACTGTTCCTTTGCAATAAGTGCAATATGATGATTTTCAAAAACATACCACTCATCTTTATTGGTAGTATGCCTCTTTTCGTGTCTGTACAGGCATACCCTGTCTTTACCAGTCACATATCTTCCAATATAGACTTCATTCTTTAAAATCTGTGACAATGTATCAACAGTCCACTTAACTCCACTCAGCTTTTCAAGTTTCTCTATATTATGCCTTACTCTGTACTGGCAGGTTGTAAGGATATGCTTCGCATTCAGTTCTGCCGCTATCACAGAATTGCAGTGTAACCTTTTTCTGCCTCATTAAAAATCCACCTTACAACATCTGCGGCTTCCTTATCCTCAACCATTACCTTGACTTTATTTTCATTAAAGACTACCTTATAGCCATAAGCACATTTCCAGTCGGAATACCTTTTTCCATCGCTTCCTGCTTACTGGCAGATATTTTCTTTGAAATATCCTTAGCATACAGATCATTGGCTATATTCGTGACCGCAACCATAAGGTCTGCGTCTTTCTTTGAGGAATCCATAATTATCCGTAATCGCTACAAAGCGATATTCATCATCGGGAATACACGCTCTACCAGATTGCCCGTTTCAATGTAATCTCTACCAAGCGGGACAAATCCTTTACGACAATGCAGTTGATCCTTCCCTGTCCCTCATATCCGACATCATACGCTCAAATTCCGGTCTGTCGAATGTTGTACGGAAATTTCCTCGTCCATATCATGATGTCATAAACTTCCATGTCCATCTGTCTGATCCACAAAGTTCTTAATGAGATTTCTCTGATTGATCAGGGTTTTTCTGTCTCTCGTTTCATCTTTTTCCGCAGATAACCTCACATATATGGCAGTCTTATACACTTTGGATAAAGCCTTCAGCGTATCCGTGGACTGTTTCGGCTGTGTTCTTGACTTCCTTGCCATTTAAACCACCCAGCTTTCCGCATCATGCTGTCTTTCCAGCTCCCCGGCTCTTGCAACGATTTTTCTGTATTCATCGTCACAGTCCAGTACGATTTCTATATCACCGCCCTCATATACCTTTACAGACTGTATAAGGCTCACTACCACATTACGGGTAAGAGAAGGCATTGTTTTCCATTTCCTGTGTTCTTCCAGCCACTCGGTATCTCTTTCAATCCCGGCAGCAATGTTTTCCGCTTCCTTCTGCAACCTGTCGATTGCCTTTTCCGCCTCTGCTCTTTTTACCTCAAAACTCTCCTTGATAATCGCAAAATCTGATTTATCAACAATTCCATCTCGGTAATCCTCATAAAGCGAAACAAGCATCTGGTTGTATTTGGTTATCTCTTTCTCTTTTGCACTGATCCTCTCTTTTGTCTTTTTCTGGTCTATTCTGAAATTGGCACTATTGCCAGCTTCCTTTATTACCTCATCTGCATCCAGAAGTATTGCTGTCATATCCCTCAAGGTATCAAATACACGGCTTTCCAAGTCTGCCTCTTTTATCCTATGGGAGCTGCACTTCTTATTCTTCTTGTTATTGGAACACATATAGTAAACATACTTTTTTCCATTTACCGTAGACACCTTCGTGTCATAAGTGCCCCACAGTCGGCACATACTGCTATTCCGGATAAAAGATAGATAGAATCTTTTCCCGGTGCCATTCTCATATCCACTGACAACAGACGCTGTACAATCTGGAAAGTCCTTAAAGATACCAGTGCCTCGTGATTGTTGTGGCATACTGCCCATTTCTCCTGTGGCTTTAATATCTTTGTTTTAACCTTATGGTTGGTGTTGTAAATTTTCCCTGTACAAGTGTTCCTGTATAAATAATATTCGTTGCGATACGCCTTACCGCAACAGGAGTCCACAGCAGCTCGTCTTTCTTCTGAAATGCTGTCTTATAATTTTCGCCATTGCTGAGTTTGTATGCCATAGGTGACAGGATACCAAGAACATTCAGCTTATCGCTTATGGCATCAAGGCTCATTCCGTTCTTTATCCAGCGGAAAAATGTCCTGTACCACATGACCTGCATATTCGTCCGGGACAATCACATTATGGTCAATCTCAGATTTCTTGTAGCCATAGACACAGTAATTTCCTACAAATTCTCCGTTCTGTCTCTTTGTTTCAAGGTGGCTTCGGATTTTTATGGAAATATCCCTGCAATAAGCGTCATTGATAAGATTCTTAAACGGAATGATTATCTCGTTTCCCTGTGCCTGTGTATCTGCACTGTCATAGGCATCATTGATCGCTATAAATCGTATCCCCATTGCAGGAAACATCCGCTCAATGTATCGCCCTGCGTCGATATACTCTCTTGCAAACCTCGAAAGATCTTTTACAACGATACAGTCTATAATACCGTCTTTCACATCCTGCAACATAAGTTTAAATGCCGGACGGTCAAAAGTTGCCCTGAATAGCCGTCATCCTCACGGATTGATACTATTTCAATATCTTCTTTGTCTTTTAAATAATTAAGTATCAGGGATTTCTGATTTGAGATACTGTTACTTTCAGCTTTTCTCACATCATCAAGATCGCCATCTTCCTTAGATAATCTAACATAGATGGCTGCTCTGTAAATTCTTTTAGAATTGTTCATGTCCACCACTCCTTCGATTTTCTAAGTTAGAAGTCCCAAATCAAGAGGAATGGAACATAAATATGAAATTGATACCTTTCGGGTTAGATGTCCTTATTTGTCTGTAATGATATCACAAATCCATCTGAATTTCCACCCCTAATTTTGGCTGACTGCTCTATACATTGGCAAGCATAGCAATATAATTGTCTTTCAGGCTTTCCCCATTATCGGAAAATGAAATCTTAATCTTGCTCTTTCCTGACCTGCGGAAATACGGATTACCTGTCTTTGCAATCATTCCCGCAACCTTCTTTTCCACAGGCATTCCGTCAGCGTACTTTATGCTGTTTACTTCCACCAATGTATCAATATCCACATCTTCTAATCTCTGTGCCGATATTTTGTCCAACTGTTCAACTGTCATCCTATCCCTCCAATCAAATTAAGCCGCCAGATATGCTGACGGCTATGTAACACCGGAGCTTTCGCCCCGGCTGGAATTTATGCAATTGGATTATTATGTTTTGTACTCATACCCAACTGGATCTGCATACCTTTTGTTATCTGTCTTAACTGGTTTTTGCTTACTTTCCCGATTTTTTCTATCAGGTCCGTATCTTTCACATCACATAACTGCTCACACTGAGCGATACTGTTCGTTCTTAATCCAACAGCCTTAAACGAACTGATAAAAATATGTGTTGGCAGATATGTCTTTTTATGAATCTTACTTGTAAGCGGTACTGCATGGAATACCGTGCTGTGTCTGTTTGCACTGTCATTGCTCACAATCACTACTGGTCTGATACCGTGCAGCTTGTGGTCATTCTCATCTTCCGGTACTCCAAAATCAACCATCCAGATATCGCCCCGTCTTATTTCACTCATAATATTCACTTCCTTGTCTGTCAACTGGTATTTCCTGCCCACGGATATATTCGACAGCTTCCTGTTCCGTAGGACAGGCAACAACTCTGTCTCCTTTCCCATCAAACACCACGGTTTCTGATGAAAATGTCACTATGCTTAATTCCTTTTTATCCGGCATTGTCCTCCTCAAATGAGATGAGAGCAGGTTCATAGCCCTGCTCTCGTCGTTAATGCTGATCCCGTGCTCTGCTGCAAGTTCCATGATACCTTTCACCACATCTTTATCCGATGAGACATCATAGATACTGCTTACCAGAATACTGATAATGGATCTCTTTCGATATAAAATTTAAGTCTTCCACAGACTTCGTATTCTTTAAAGATTGTTTCTACAATCTCAAAATCCGCTTTCTTCGCATATGCTTCTATCCTGTCTGCGGCTCTGTCGGCATTTCTGCTACGCAGATAACACAACACTTACTCATAGAGCCTCCTATCTGTCGGCTCTGAGACGCTTGAAAAATACTGCCATAAAATCAGCAAGTGAAACAATACCGTTATCTTCCTTTTTCCCTGCCTGCTCCATCTTCTGATAATATCCAGCCATATCATCGTTTGCTGTCTCAACCGTAATGCCGTGCTCTCCGAGCATAATGATGTTATCCATAATTGTTTCTTCACAATCGCCCACCATATCACTCATAAGAGTAACAACCACATCAACATCTTCTACTTCTGCCATACCGACAAAGGCAAACTTCATAGGAAATGTCATTCCCTCCGGTCTTGCGTTCTCCGAAATGACTGCAACCACCTCATATCCATTCACAGCGCAATACTCCTCAAGAACCTGCATTACCATCTGATCCGCTGCCTCATTTCCTGTTGCTCCAAATATATAACTGCTTTATTCATTTTAAAATTCTCCATTCCTGTTTTATTTTGATTTGATATCCTGTGCACACTTTATCTCCTCACATAAACTGACCTGCCAATGCTCTCTGTACTTATAAGCCCGTTGTTGTCTGCTGGTTACTGCAAATCAGTTTGTGTGGGAAGATAAAATACTATCTTCCCGGTTTCTTAACCATCCCCGTATCGGGTAACATATCCTTTGCCAGCCACAATCACTTCGTAGTTTCCTGCCCATCTGGACTTACGAAAGTAGCCACTCTCTGAAAATGCGTTTTGCTGAAATTCAGGTGCACTTATTATCTCATTACCTCCGGCTGCTAACCCGGTAGGCACAACCCTCTGCTCTTATCCTTAAAGGCTCCTGCTGTTACGTTTCTCATAATCGGCTACAGCTCTGAGGATAGTCATCGCACGAAATGGGATTCTGCCACCCTGTCATAGACAAGGCGATATAAGCTCGTGGGATATGCGTGTCCTATTCTGTTTTCAATATTCAACGGCTCTTTTCTCAGAACCTGAACAAAGTATAACTGACACCACGCATCTTCTACAGTAACCGACACTCTTTTGAACTAAGAGTAACACTCCCACCTGTTCCAAATCCTTATAAAAAAAGCCGGACTGCATTATCAAAAATGCAATCCGACTTTTTTATTCTGTCAGAAGTTTCATATTGTCAACGGCATTTAATACCATATTCCGGATAAACTGTACTTCCTTCTCCTTCAGACCAACCAGCAGATCATCGACTTCTGCCTTTCTTTCACACCCACACACAAGATAATCCAACGTTATATGAAACAATTCAGCAATACTAATCAGCGTATCTATTTTTGCTCCATTTACACCAGCTTCAATTTTCCGCAGAGCATCCACTGACAATCCAATCTGCTCGGCAAGCTGCTGTCTTGTCATTCTTCTTGCCGCACGCAACTCTTTTATTCTTTCTCCACTATTAACAATATCGTAGTACACCTTCCACTCTTTTCCGGCACCTTATATATTTGCTTAAGCTGTATTCATTGTACCGTAAGCGAATCTTTTGTAAGAGTGACTAAACCAGCTATTTCAGGTGGAATATTGTACACCTTAATACCAAGAATATAAATATTTGCGGATTAAAAAAGAGATATTTCCAAACTCTCATTACATTTTGGAAATATCTCTTTACTTAATATCCTCATCCGGCACAAACTCCATGATGTCCTCTATCTTACAATCAAGTATGGAACATAATCTGTTAAGGATTACCGTTTTTACGACCATATTCTTTCGCAATCGCTGTAACTGTGCTTTATCTATTCCATAATCTTTAATTAGTGCATACTGGCTAATATTTTTCTTCTTGAGTGTGATCCATAACCTGTCATATACTATCATTACAAAGACCTCCTCCTTGTATTCTACGCAAGAGTGTCCTATAATGATATGGTGCGTGTATGCACCATACTGTATGTATATGATAGAATAGAAAATAGCCATAATCTGCATAGAAAACAGCTCTCAAGGTTATTATGTAATATAGAACGGATTATCTGTTTTACTTTTATGGTATTCAACCGGGACAATTCAAGCACCTGACAATTTGACCGCAAATACCCTTCTCAGAAAGGATTCACAACAACACTATGAATGATAAAACACATACTCTGTTGATAAATATTTGGAAATCATTGCCGAAAAAGAAGGAATCACAAAAGAAGAAGTCCAACAGGAAATTGGGCGGGCAGTTTCCATTGCTTTAAAAAGCCCTGATCCAAAAATGCAACGCTTCTGGACAGACTTTCCATGTGAAAATGATACTCCCACCATTGAAGAAATCATATACCATCTCGCTGAAAAATTTGCAAAAGAGTCATAGACAAAGGACAGGATAACTACCCGTCTATTCACTCAGATAATCTTCCTGTCCTCTTAATATTTGTTCAATCATATGTAATGCAAATTCTATTTCTCTTTCGTCACACCGATTCATCATAAATGCAAAACTCTCAATGTGTTTTTCTGGGTGCTGCTGGCTCATCAGAACCATAGGCGATGACTCCAATGCATGAACAATATTCAAATATGTATCAAGACTCATTGCCCTTCTGCCATTTTCAACACTTTTGATAGTATCCAATGATACATCCGCCCGTTCTGCAAGCTCTGCCTGCGTAATTCCAAGCCTTCTTCGTTCTTTTCTGATATTCTCTGCAATAATTTTGTATATGTGCTCTCTTTTCCCCATAGCCCCATCATCCTTTCTGACTTATCGCATTATATCAGAAATTATTATGGGTTTTAGGAAACTGTAATCCTTTGACATTTTCGTGTAATACTTTGCATATTCCTTCTAAACACCAATCTACTTTTACACTGAAATTTAAAATTTCAGCAAAATGTATATAACAACATGAGAAAAGCCCGTGGCAGATCCACGAGCTTTATCTCCAGTTTGAAGCATGGATATAGATAGTTCCCTGCTTTTATTTAGTGTAACATACACCTTTACTTAGCTACATGTGTAAATCCCAGTGCGAAAATACGTCTACATAGCAGGTTTTTGTTTCAACCACATATCTCTCCATGCCGCCTAATGCTTCATTATATCTTTCTTTATATTTTGTCTCAACGACCTTATATGTATAATACATAGGACGATATTTGATTAAATAATGAGATCCTTTTGGAACAGTTACGGAGTATCCGCTACCTAAAGAATATGATTTTGATGCACCTAGTGTAACACCCAACTCACTTCCTATAGTTCCACCATTTGTATATCCACCGGAAACTGAAGCTTTAAAGGAAATATTATAAGAAGTATCTTGAGTGTAATTCAATGATAATTTTGCGCTAGATGTAGAACTACCACCACTCGTGCCATTTCTCCATGCACCACTTTTTAAACTACCTTTGGTATATTGATAACCATATACGGTAACAAAATCAGAAATGCGTTCTTCATTTTCCTCATCAGCTTTAATTTCCGTTTCAAAATAATCAGCTCCATCATGAGGCAAATTTTCAGTGTCATAGTTATGAGTCTCCGCAGCAAACGCTGTTGTCGAGCACCCCAAAATCAATATAAAACTTAAAACCATACTAATTATTTTTTTCATTAGAAGTCACCCCCGCTTTGCTTTAAAAAAACTATAAACCAGATAAATAATTGCCAAAATGATACTAAAAACAAAAAAGCCACCAATATAAATAAGAGGACTTTTAAAAAGATAATCCATGTTATTGGTAAGATATCCATTTCCTGAACTAAATCCAGTTATTGAGTCAATATATTGGACAATAATGGAAAGAAACGGAAGCGTACTTAAACCAAATATGCCAAAAATTATCATTATTATAGCTAAAATCTTCAAATGAAAATCTTTCATCAAAATCACCCCCTATTTTAATATCATTTTGTCGTTATATGCAGATCATTCTATAAGCATATTCATAATTATATTTACTTCTCCTTTCCTCAGTATTCAATGTGCCATATAGAGCAATCTGTTGTATATTCTAAGAATAGCAGGAATCAAAGCAAAAGAAAATATCCTATGCAGAAAGTGACCTGTTTTTGCAGAAAATGACCAACAGAACAAAAATTACTCAGAAATCAAGTAAAAAACACAGCATTGATACTATTTCAAAGCTACAGTTCTGCTCTAAAGAATATATTGAGAGTACGCTTTCAACAATATTTCCTAGTCTAAAAACGGTATTAGAAGAATTTTGGTAAAAATTTAGCAGGCAATAATTTGAATATTATTGCCTGCCAAATTAATGATGAAATCATATGATTCTTCTGTCAATCAGAACCAATCTGCTTTCTCCTATCGGAGTCCAAGCATACACACTCTTGCAATATAACGTATCATCAGCTCCGAGCCTGTGCTTTCTGTATATTGTCTGACCAATACTTATTGACTGAAAAAATTCCCATTTCTAGGCAAATTTCTGAACATATCCATAACAATATCATATGATAAGCCTGATTGTGTCCACAAACATCTCTTTCCCATCTTTAGATTTAACTGCAATTCCGTTATCACCCACATACGCTACTGTATTGTCATCTAATTTCTGTATTAATCCCGTCATTTCCGCAAATTTCTTTAGCGCAAACTCCCCGGATTCTTCACAAAGTTTTCGGAACTTTTCTGCATCCTCACCTACCATATACGGATATTTTCCATCTCTAATATACCATGAAATTCCCGTTTCTGAATCCGTGTATTTAGGATCAGTTAATGCCCACTCTTCCAAAGGAACACCCTGATACCATACTGTCATTTTTTCACTGGAATCATTGCTTATTTCTGGTTCATCATTTTGAATTTCTTTCTCAGCAATTTCATCCTGCCCCTGTTCATATCCTCTACATGACACGTTACACTTTAGTGCCTCATAAATTTCTTGAACATTTGCATATTTGTTAACTGCTGCAACATCCGGTGTCTCTAACACTTCCTTTTGTTGAAAAGCCTTTTGATTGGTTATATTTTGAACCTGATTTTCTTCCTGCGTAAATATTGTTATTTACAGCGGTATTTACCATATTTACCATATTTATAATCCCTCCAGCAGCAATATAATCTAATTTTCTTATTATAGTATGTTGCACTTTATGCCAGATTGCTATAAAATGCAACATACAATGAAAATATTCTGTTGCGCTTGCTTAATATCCCATATTCAAGCAGCTATTATTGTGCATAAGCAGCAGAAGCAATATAGCCTACCTGCGAAGACCCAACAGAATACAACTCATAATGGAAATGGTATCTAACGCCTACCTTAACACCTGTAAATGTCAGTGTCCATGAATCTCCTGAATAGTTAGCAATTTGTACCGGTGCACTTGTTCCGTCATTTCCTACAAGAGTAATTGTTCCCTGAAGATAATCTGTTCCACTTTCATTAGGCATATAACATTTAAGCACAACTTTGTAACGCTTGAGTTATTAATGGTGTAATAATAATTTCCGTTGAATACACCGCTTCTGGAATTGCTTCTTGTAATGGTTCTATTTGCATCATACTGAATCGTATCTGCAAGAGCAACGGCGTCATCATAAGCAGGTACTACGTCCAAATCGCCACAATCGCTTACTTCTACTGCCTTATTTGCATTAGGGGCAGCCTGTCCCTGAGTGGATACTTCACTTGCAAACGCAGTTGTTCCCATTGCCAAACATAACATCAAACTCAACACCAACGCCTTTAAACTTTTTACTTTCTTCATTTTAAATCTCCTTTCAAATTAACATCATATAAATTTTCATTCCAACAGAAATCTATAAACAACTTTATGCTTTTTTCTGTCTTTCCAGATTTAGATAAGTATTCATATTTCGCATATAAAACATCTGCAAATCATACTTTCCTAATTTGTTCATATCCTGAATAACCTTTTCAAAGCTGGATATAAGGTCACATCTTTCATTTAATCCCATGTGACCAGTTTCTTGTGGA
>ENA-OQIM01000826-OQIM01000826.1-human-gut-metagenome-genome-assembly--contig:-NODE-826-length-11400-cov-1.858689_pt1 | contig 11400 bp, 17 predicted proteins | sample MGYA00242579_ERZ504744 | MGnify/ENA primary metagenome ERZ504744 (study PRJEB26092, sample SAMD00036441) | human gut metagenome | host: Homo sapiens | study: EMG produced TPA metagenomics assembly of...
AAAAATTAAATTGAGGGGGTTGTATTTTACCGTAAAGGAATGTTATTAGTACTGGTTGTACGCGCTGGAGGCGTGTATGAACTGCAGGATTCAAGCCTATATTACGGAAAGGAGGATTTCCAGTGAAAGTAAGATCATCTGTAAAGCCGATCTGCGAGAAATGCAAGATCATCAAAAGAAAAGGATCTATCAGAGTAATCTGTGAAAATCCAAAACACAAACAGCGTCAGGGTTGATTGACTGATTTGTGAAACGTGCGGCTGCAGTTTGATACACCCGGAAGGGTTGTTCGGACTGTTTTAATATTTTATTAAAGAAGCATGTATTGCCTAATACCGAGAGGCAACAAATTTCGGAAAGGTCGCTTTTCGCCAAAGGCGGCTGGGTGTTTTACCGAGGCACCCCAATTAGGAAACTAGAAAAATCGAGAGTTTTTGAAGATGTACCCTATTTCACCTTGCGAGACTGCAAGTGGTACGGTTCAGACGACTTTCAAAAAGAAAATGGAGGAAACAGTACATGGCTCGTATAGCTGGTGTAGATTTACCAAGAGACAAACGTATCGAAATCGGCCTTACCTATATCTATGGTATCGGCAGAACAAGTGCAGACAAGATTCTTGCACAGGCAGGAGTAAATCCTGACATCCGTGTCAGAGATCTGACAGACGATGATGTAAAGAAAATCAGTGCTGTTATTGATGAAACAATGACAGTTGAAGGTGATCTTCGTCGTGAAATCGCTATGAATATCAAGAGACTGCAGGAAATCGGATGCTACCGTGGTATCCGTCATCGTAAAGGACTTCCGGTTCGTGGCCAGAAGACCAAAACAAACGCTAGAACTCGCAAGGGTCCTAAGAGAACTGTTGCTAATAAGAAGAAATAATTCGTAACAAATAATTGATTATATATAGGAAAGTGTAGGTTAGTTTTAAAATGGCAAAGACAACCAGAAAAGCGACTACTAAACGTCGTGTTAAGAAAAACGTTGAACACGGACAGGCACATATCCAGTCATCCTTTAACAATACAATTGTTACTCTGACTGACAACGAAGGAAACGCTCTTTCATGGGCAAGTGCCGGCGGTCTGGGATTAGAGGTTCAAGAAATCTACCCTTATGCAGCACAGATGGCAGCAGAGACTGCAACAAAAGCTGCTCTGATTCATGGATTAAAAACTGTTGATGTTATGGTTAAAGGACCAGGATCAGGACGTGAAGCTGCAATTCGTGCACTTCAGGCTTGCGGCCTTGAAGTAACAAGTATCCGTGACGTAACACCGGTTCCGCACAACGGATGCCGTCCACCAAAACGTAGAAGAGTCTAATTTAGGAGGTAGCTTGAAATGGCAGTAAATAGAGTTCCTGTTCTGAAAAGATGCAGATCCCTTGGCCTGGATCCGATTTATTTAGGAATTGATAAAAAATCCACAAGACAGTTAAAACGTGCAAATCGTAAAATGTCTGAGTATGGTTTACAGTTAAGAGAAAAACAGAAAGCAAAATTCATCTACGGAGTTCTGGAAAAACCTTTCCACAACTACTACGACAAAGCTGACAGAATGCCTGGACAGACTGGTGCAAACCTTATGATCCTTCTTGAGAGCAGACTTGACAATGTAGTATTCCGTATGGGATTTGCAAGAACAAGAAAAGAAGCTCGTCAGATTGTTGACCACAAGCATGTACTTGTAAACGGAAAATGTGTAAACATTCCTTCCTACCTTGTAAAAGCCGGTGATCAGATCGAGATCAGAGAAAAATCCAAAGGTTCTGAAAGATACAAAGGTATCCTTGAAGTAACTGGCGGACGTCTTGTTCCGGAATGGATCGATGTAGATCAGGAGAACTTAAAAGGAACTGTAAAAGAACTTCCTAACAGAGAAGCAATTGATGTTCCTGTAAACGAGATGCTTATCGTCGAGTTGTACTCCAAATAATCCATAGGATTATATCATAGAAAATTACCTGGTAATATTTCTATTATTTATACGATTCAGTGGTTGATTATTATCTTCCGCTGAATTGTAGTATTTGAATGAATACCCCTCAAACTTTTATTAACCCAGAAGGAGGGAACCCTATAGTGTTTGATTTTAATAAACCTAAGATCGAGATTACCGAATTATCTGAAGATAAAAAATTTGGCAGATTCGTAGTTGAGCCTCTGGAAAGAGGATATGGAACTACACTTGGAAATTCTTTAAGAAGAATTATGCTGTCTTCCTGCCGGGTGCAGCTGTAAGCCAGGTTAAAATTGATGGTGTGCTTCACGAATTCAGCTCCATTCCGGGCGTAAAAGAAGACGTGAGCGATATTATCATGAATCTGAAGAGCCTTGCTATTAAGAACCACAGCACAGACAATGAGCCGAAAACCGCATACATCGAATGTGAAGGAAAAGGTGTTGTAACTGCAGCTGATATCCAGGCTGATCAGGATATCGAGATCATGAATCCGGATCAGGTGATTGCTACTTTAAACGGTGGCAAGGACTGCAGACTTGCTATGGAGCTTACTATTACAAAAGGTCGCGGATATATCAGTGCTGATAAAGGTAAATCTGATGATATGCCGATCGGTGTACTTGCAGTTGATGCTATCTATACACCGGTAGACAGAGTCAACATGACTGTAGAGAATACACGTGTTGGTCAGGTAACCGATTATGATAAGCTGACACTGGATGTGTATACAAACGGTACACTTGATCCGGATGAGGCGGTAAGCCTTGCAGCAAAAGTATTAAGCGAGCACTTGAGCCTTTTCATTGACCTTTCCGAGAATGCAAAGACCGCTGAGGTTATGATCGAGAAAGAAGACAATGAGAAAGAAAAAGTTCTGGAAATGAGCATTGATGAACTTGAGTTATCTGTTCGTTCCTATAACTGCTTGAAGAGAGCCGGCATTAATACAGTTGAAGAATTATGTAACAAGACTTCTGATGATATGATGAAGGTTCGTAACCTTGGACGTAAATCATTAGAAGAAGTTCTTGCGAAACTGAAAGAGCTGGGCTTACAGCTTCAGCCTGCAGAAGAGTAAGAATTGATCAGGTTATTGGTTCTCTAAGGGAACAATAACCAGTTAGCAAAGAGATATTATACGGTGGGGATGCCTAAGCAGTCGGACAGTAAGACCGAACAAGCGTGCCCGGCTGTCCCACAGATGGAGGAAAATTAAATGGCAAAATATAGAAAATTAAGCAGAACTTCTGACCAGAGAAAAGCATTACTGAGAAGCCAGGTAACAAGCCTTTTATATCATGGAAAAAATTGTTACTACAGAAGCTAAAGCAAAAGAAATCCGTAAAATCGCAGAAGGCCTTGTAGCTATGGCTGTTCGTGAAAAAGATAACTTCGAACTGTTACTGTAACTGCTAAAGTTGCTCGTAAAGATGCTGAAGGCAAGAGAGTAAAAGAAGTTGTTGACGGAAAGAAGAAAACTGTATACGATGAAGTACAGAAAGAGATCAAGAAAGATGCTCCTTCCAGACTTCACGCTCGTCGTCAGATGATGAAGTTTTCTACCCGGTTAAAGAAGTACCTGCAAAGGGTGCCGGAAGAAAGAAAAACACTAAAGACGTAGATATGGTTGCTAAGATGTTCGATGAGATCGCTCCAAAATACGCTGACCGTAACGGTGGTTACACAAGAATCGTTAAGATCGGACCGCGTAAAGGCGATGCAGCAATGGAAGTACTGATCGAATTAGTATAATCCAGCCAGATTTTCGATTTTATATTTGTCCAGACGATGATAAGACTGCATATGTATGGTGTTCATGCCGTATATATGCAGTTTTTTGTTATGCTATAGGAAATCACTTCCTTGTAACATAACCGTTTATTACCCTTGATTATTTGAGCCAGATAGCGTAAAATCGTAGAGTATATAAAAACCATATTGATGAAGAAGTGTTAAATAAGACATTGGACTGTTACAAAATACGAGAGCAAAAGATAAGCGAGGAATACAAATGACCGGCAGGAGATTGAAAAATTGAGGCAGAATACGAAAAAGAAACGATCAGGATTTGGTTATTTCATCAGGATGTTTTTGTTGTTGGTGGAATTACTGGCTGTTACACTGTTTCTGTGGGGAATGATGCTTATTCCATATCTGCCACCACACCTGAATTTAAGTGGGAAAATTATAAAACGATCGCACATGCACTGGGAGGGATTGGTGATAAAACCTATCTGAATTCAAAAGAGAGTTTTCTGGCAGGCTATCAGATGGGGTGCAGGTTGTTTGAAGTTGATCTTGTGAAGACATCTGACAATGTATGGGTGTGCCGCCATAGCTGGTATCAGTCTCTTGGACAATGGGAAGGCGATGAAAAGAAAGTTCTGTCCTCAGAGGAATTCTTATCCCGGCCCATTTATGGAAAATATACGCCTATAACATTTGAAGATCTGCTGGTTCTGCTGAGTGATTATCCGGACGCTTTTGTGATGCTGGATTCCAAACAGTATTCTCTCCGTAATTATCAGAAAACAGTGGAAGATTATGCAGACTATATTGAACTGGCAGAGGCTGCCGGTGTCCCGGATGTGATGCGGCAGGTCATACCGGAAATTTATAACCAGGCAATGTTTGCCGGAACAGCACTGCTGTACGATTTTCCAGGATATATTTATTCTTTATGGCAGGAATACTCTATTAAAGAACTGACTGAAATTGCGGCATTTTGCAGAGAAAAGAATATTCAGGCAGCTACAGTCTACTATAAATACTGGTCAGAGGATGTGCAGAAGATTTTGACAAAAAAGGAATCAGGTTATATATTTATACTGTGAATGACCTGAAGGAAGCACAATATTATATGCAAGAGGGTGCGGCAGGTGTATGCTCAGACTATTTGCAGGATACTATGTTTAACTGAGTTGTTCTGCCGGCATTATGAAATGATCATAGAGGATTATTATAGCTATAGCTGTTCCGGAATGAATAAGGGTAAAGATATCAGGAGCAAAAAGAATTTTAACAGGATATAGCAAGAATTCTCCCTCCTCTATAGGTGGTAGATGAATTGCAAATAAGAAAATGAACGGCAGTGGCGGGCGGAGAGAAATCGGTATCTCCCACTGACATGAGGCAAACCACAGTCAGTATGTTGTTGACACGTCAGACTCTGTGAAATTACCGACTGTGAGTTGAAACAAATAAGCGGCAATAACAAAGATTATATTTATAAAGGAAATTATCATACACAATGAAAATAAGAGTAATGATTGCTGTCTGTGCAGCAAAATTTGTAGGATACGTATGTAAGAAAATGGGAAGACAGGGTGTGACCTGGGCAGGAAAAGTGGCGATTAAGATCTGTCCGGACATTCTGGAACAGCTTTCCTCACAGGTACGAAAGGCTATTTTTGCAACCTGCGGTACAAATGGAAAGACAACTACCAACAATATGCTCTGTGCGGCACTGGAAGCGGAAGGACAGAAAGTAATCTGTAACCATACAGGTTCCAATATGCTCAATGGAGTTGTTGCCGCATTTGTGCTGGCTTCGAAATGGAATGGTAAGATTGATGCGGACTATGCATGCATTGAGGCCGATGAAGCATCCACCAGACATATTTTTCCGAGAATCAAACCGGACTATATGCTTCTGACAAATCTTTTCCGCGACCAGCTTGACAGATACGGAGAGATTGATATCACTATGAACATTCTGGAAGAAATGATGCGCAAGATTCCGAAGATGCAGATTATTGTAAACGGTGATGATGCATTATCCGCATATCTTGCCATGGATTCCGGGAATCCATATGTAACTTATGGTATCAGTAAACCGGTGATCAAATCTGCGGCAAATGAAATCAGGGAAGGACGTTTCTGTAAGCGATGCGGTGAAAAACTGGAATATCGTTTCTATCATTACAGCCAGCTGGGAGATTATTATTGTCCAAAATGCGGATTTGCAAGACCGAAGCCGGATTTTGATGCGGAGGATGTAAAGGTAGGCGACCAGCTTAGCTTTTGTGTAGAAGGAAAACACATTGTAGCAAATTATAAGGGATTTTATAATGTGTATAATATACTGGCAGCTTATGCGGGAGTGAGACTGCGGGATTTGCGGGAGAGCATTTCGGGGATATGCTCCGCAGATTTAATCCGGAAAACGGACGTATGGAGCAGTTTCGCATTAAGGGAACAGGAGTAACCTTAAATCTTGCCAAGAATCCGGCGGGATTTAATCAGAATATTTCCGCAGTGATGCAGGATCAGGCACCGAAGGACATTATTATTGCGATCAATGATAATGCTCAGGATGGAACAGATATTTCCTGGCTCTGGGATGTTGACTTTGATCTTCTCGGAAATGATTCAGTGAAATCTATTACTGTAAGCGGTATCCGCTGTCAGGATATGCGTCTGCGGCTGAAATATGTGGATATTCCGTCTGTCCTCGAGGGCGAGGTTGAGAAAGCAATCCGCGACAGAGTAGAGGACGGAGTGGGGAATCTGTATGTGCTGGTAAACTATACAGCATTATTCAGTACCAGAAATATTCTGAAGAGACTGGAGGGCGAGAAATAATGAAAATTACAATAGGACATTTATATCCGGATCTTCTGAATCTTTACGGTGACAGAGGTAATATCCAGTGTCTGATGAAGAGATGCCAGTGGCGTGGGATTGAGGCTGAGACCATACCGTTTGAGCTGGATGATAAAATAGATTTCTCGAAGCTTGATATCGTACTTCTGGGTGGCGGTTCGGACAGAGAACAGATGATCGTATGTGAGAAGCTACAGAAAATCCAACCGGATTTTAAGGCTTATGTGGAAGATAACGGCGTTGTCATTGCAATCTGCGGTGGCTATCAGTTACTTGGGAAGTATTACAAACAGATCAGGGAAACATGAAAGGACTGGATCTGGTAGACTTGTATACAGAGCAGGGCGAAGGCCGTCTGATCCAGAATATCGTTCTGCAGAGTGAGCTGTTTGATATGCCGATCGTTGGATTTGAGAATCATGGAGGAAGAACCTGCATTAATAATAACAAACCACTGGGAAAAGTACTTTACGGTGCAGGAAATGACGGTAAGTCAGGCTATGAAGGCGTAGTATATAAGAATGTGATAGGGACTTATCTGCATGGACCGTTACTTCCGAAGAATCCGCAGCTTGCAGACTGGCTCATTCAACATGCGCTGGAAAGAAAGTATGGAAAAGAAACAGAACTTACACCGTTAGATGACAGTCAGGAAAAAGAAGCAAATGACTATATATACCACAGATTTGTAAGAGGATAATTATGGCGAAATCATGTAATCAAAAAGGAAAAATACTGTATCTGCAGAAAATGCTGTCTGAGACAACCAGCCAAAAGCCTGTCACCATGCAGGAGATTCTGGCAAAACTGGAAGAACAGGGGATTCGAGCTGAGCGAAAGAGTATTTATGATGATATGGAAACCTGCGTGATTTTGGAATGGATATACATTACAGAAGAGGACGGGAAGGAGGATATTATGAGGAAAAATCCGCTTCAGATAAAACAGAAGCGGATAATACGATAATACATCAGCCGGATGGCGAAACAGGAGAGAAATCTGAAAAATGTGGAGACAGGAACAGATTGGAAAGAATCTGAAGCACCTGCAAAGATCAGTGCTCCGACACCCTCCCAAACAGGAGAGAATATAAAAGAGATCAGGCTTGTATGTCAGAATTCTACAAAGAAAAAAATCCAGCGTACCTTTGGCTCGGAGATTTTTCTGCAAAATAAAGGGGGAGGATAATTTTATTGTAACTGTTGAGGTTGTGGTTGATAAGGCATTTTTTGGATGGTTGACTTCTATGGGAAGAAATGTACATATTCTGAAACCAAAGAAAGCAGCCGTTGCCTATCGGGATTATCTGAAGAACATTGCAAAAGATTATAAGGGAATTGATAAATAAATATGATATCAGAAAGGATCGTATTATGAAAAGAAGAGCAACAGCTATTCTGCTTGGAATAATGGTATCCTCCATGTTCCTGTCTGCCTGCGGGAAGAATGAGGCAAAAGAAGCAGCAAATGAAAGCGCCCAGGTAGAAGAAGAGGGCGTAGGCGAAGTAACTGAGGAAGGTGAAAAAGTAGAGGCAGAAAATAAAAATGCTTCTGATGCCGATGACAGCAGCAAGGCAGGAGACAGTGCAAAATCAGACGAAGACAATAAAGAGACATCAGTGAAGGAGGAAGAAGACGGAGATTCTTCAGGCAAAGATTCAGATGATGAATCAGAGGAAGATGCTGAGGTAACGGAAGCTTCTGCCGGAAAGATAGGTGTGCTTCTTTCTGATGACGATGAGGATGCAAAAATTGACAGCGAAGAGATGACTTCGCAGATTGAAGATGGAGGATATGAGGCAGATGTGAAGAATGCCGGCGGCGATCCTGCGCTTCAGATTTCCCAGATTCAGGAATTTATTGATGAGCAGGTTTCTGCCCTGATCATTGATCCGGTAGATTCCTATGGTCTGACAGATATCCTGAAAACTGCCAAAGAGCAGGAAATACCGGTTATTTCCTATGACAGTCTGATCCGGGATACTGCGGATATCAATTATTATGCAACTTATGATACCAGAGCAATAGGAAAGGATATTGCCAAAGAAATTATCAAAAAAATGGATCTGGATAAAGCCAGAGAGGATAAGAAGTCTTATACAATAGAATTTCTCATGGGATCTCCGGATGACAATGCTGCACTGTTTCTGTGTAATGGAATCCAGGAAGGGCTTCAGGAATATCTGGATGATGGAACACTTGTATGTAAATCCGGAAATACGTCATTTGATGATACAGGAATCATGAGATGGAGCGAGACATCTGCAAAGACAAAACTTGATTCGATTATAAGTGAGTTTTATGCAGAGGAGAAGCTCCGGATATTATCTGTACTGCATATGACGGATTTGCTTATGCTGCAGAGGAAATTTTAAGTGACAGTGGTCTGGAACCGGGAAGTGATGAATGGCCGATGATCACAGGATATGGCAGTGAGGCACAGGCAGTAAAGGATATTGCAGCAGGTAAAATGTCATTTACCATGTTTATGGACCGTAAGGAACTGGCTAAGGGCGGAGCACAGATGGCCATTGACTATCTGACAGGAGAGAAAGTTGACGTAAAAGATTATTCACAGTATGATAACGGAGTAAAGATTGTGGGAACTTTTACATGTGGAGCACAGATGATCGACAAGGATAATTATCAGATTCTTGTGGATAACGGAACTTATACGGAAGATGAGATTGCTCCTGATCCCACACCGACACCGGAGGTGACACCTGCGCCAGAGGCAACACCTGTGCCGAAAGTGACATTAAAGACAGCCTCAGAGGAAGATTCAAAAGAAGTGACACCAACTCCTGAAACAGAAGATAAATCAGAAGGTGAAACGAGAGAAAATCTGATCTATGATTCCGAAGATAACTCAAAAGTGGAGAAAACATCAGATCAGAAAAAATAAAGAATTCATAGAACAAAAAAAGGATGGGTTTTCCCATCCTTTTATAGTTAATCTCTGAAGGTTAAGGAATCGTCTGTCATGGAATCAACAATGGCAAGAGATTCAAGACGGATTCCCATATCGCGGATCTCCTGACCGCCATGCTGGAATCCTTTCTCAATAACAATACCGGCTCCTTCAAGAGTTGCCCTGATTTCTTAACAATATCGATCAGGCCGAGAAGTGCACATCCGTTAGCAAGGAAATCATCAATCAGAAGTACATGATCTTCAGGTCCGAGAAACTTCCTGGAAAGGATCACATCATATACTTTCTTATGAGTGAAAGATTCTACTTTAGTTGTATACATTTCTCCATCCAGATTCACGCTCTGTGCTTTCTTGGCAAAAACTACAGGTACATCAAAGTACTGTGCAGCAATACAGGCGATACCGATACCGGATGCTTCAATTGTAAGGATTTTAGTGATTGGACAGTCGGAGAAGCGGCGTTTGAATTCTTTGCCGATTTCATTGATGAGGGTAATATCCATCTGATGATTTAAGAAACTGTCTACTTTTAAAATATTTCCCGGTTTTACAACTCCATCCTTAAGAATTCGGTCTTTTAAAAGCTTCATAGATTTCTCTCCTTTATATATGTAATTAGTTTGTAGCTGTCGGTAACTATCCGGTACACTGCTTCCCGAAAGTACTGAATAGTTACAGTTACTGTGAATATGCAGAATTCAAAAAAACATCAGGCTGCAAAATGAACAGTAACATTGCTGTTTTGATAATTATAAACTATGATACGCTATAATTCGTCTTCATGCAATTATTTTTGACAAAAAATCTAAAAATAATTATAATAGTCTCAGACTGGTTGGGAAAACCGCAGGACAATCTGTGCAGATTGCCGTAAATCAGCCGAAGAGGGCTAAATAGTGAAACGGATTGTGAATATCCGTCTTACGGACTGGAGATGGAATATGAAAGAATATGAACTGATATGGGAAATTTTTAATAAATGTCCGCGGAATCAGATGCGTGATGTTTTTGTGGAAGAGCTGGAACTTGAGGATCCGGAAGAATATATCAGAAATAAATTCAAAGGAAAAGAAGTTTCCTATGAAAAAACTGTCCTGGAGGATGGAACCATTATTTTTGATATTACGACTTCGCAAATAAAACAGCGTTGCTCCTTTACAGAAATTTGACAAATGTGGTATAATATCATTTACGCTGTACGGAAGTGCTGTAAGCAGGAAAGTCACAGACAGTGTGTGAGGATATAAAGACAGATAAGCGGTAAAGAATCGGATATTCTGAAAGAGAAAGGGGAATGTTATGGCCGAGGAACAAAAGACACATACGCATGTACTGGAGGATGGACGGTAGTTGAACATTCTCATGGGGAGCATGGGCATCATCACAGTCATGCGCATACAAAGGCAGTGCTGAATCGTATGTCCAGAGCAATCGGACATATGGAATCTATCAAACGTATGATAGAGGACGGAAGAGACTGTGCGGAAGTTCTGATACAGCTTTCAGCAGTGAAATCTGCTATCAATAATACAGGTAAGATTATTCTGCAGGATCATATCGAACACTGTATCGTAGATGCAGTGGAACATGGTGATAAAGAGGCAATTAAAGAACTTGAGGTAGCAATTGACAGATTTGTAAAGTAATATGCGTACTCCAGACTGGCAATAGAGAATATTTTGTTATTGTTCACACACCACTATCCCGCGAGGTGTTTGGCATGAATATGCCAAAATCCCGAGACATACAAGCCAAAATTCCATTGCCGTAGGCAATCTGGAATGAATTTTGGCTATGTTACTGTGAACGGAGTGAACAGTAACAGTATTTTGTCAGTACAGCAGTGCGTAAATATAAAGGAGAAGATTAATTATGGCAAAAGAATGTAACA
>ENA-OQIM01000827-OQIM01000827.1-human-gut-metagenome-genome-assembly--contig:-NODE-827-length-11399-cov-4.563520_pt1 | contig 11399 bp, 14 predicted proteins | sample MGYA00242579_ERZ504744 | MGnify/ENA primary metagenome ERZ504744 (study PRJEB26092, sample SAMD00036441) | human gut metagenome | host: Homo sapiens | study: EMG produced TPA metagenomics assembly of...
TTAACAAACGATTCCGGTTCCAATCGCTTTTCTTGACAATCTTGGAATTCCGATACCCTTGATCTTTAATCTCTATTCGCAGGATTCCATTCTGATCGGAAAGATCCATGCTGATCTTTCATCTGGGTTGTGATACGCATGTACAATACAGTTTGTCACTGCTTCTGACACTGCGGTCTTGATATCGTCCATTTCTTCCATATCCGGATCAAATTTCATGATATAAGCAGCCGTCACAATTCTTGCGATTCCTTCATTTTCTGAGTCACTGTTAAATTCTAAATGCAACATTTCTTATCCTCCCATTTCTCTATATTTCTTCTATCAGTTGATGCAATCCTGCCATATGAATGATCTTTCTTACTGATGCACTCATATTGCTGACTTTCACCGTTCCTCCCATTGCCTGTACCTGACGATATCTTCCTAAGATCACTCCAATCCCTGAACTATCGATAAATCCTGAATTTTTAAAATCAAACTCAATATCTTTAATCGGATATGATTTTAAAATGATATCGCATTTATGTTTTACTTTCTTCGCTAAGTGATGATCTAGATCACCATCCAGATAAATATATAAAACCCTGTTTTCTATCTTGTATTCTGTTGCCATATTCTGATCGCTCCTTCCTGCTCTTTGCTGTGATACGTTCCTTTCCAAGATCATCTTGAATTTCCTGATAGAAAATAAAAAAGAAAGAAGTTCAAACTTTCGCTTGTTCTTCTTCCTTTATCTTTTGTTTATAAACTTGTATTCTGTGTAATATTAATTATAAACTTTTGGCACTCTTTTTACCCATTGCATCAATTCGACTCTTCGCATTGATTGCCTGAGATGTTCCTGGGAACTTTTCGATGATCGTCTGATATGTCTTCTTCGCATTCTTCTGATCGGAAGCACCTTCATAAGCTTTGGCAAGGTAATCATATGCATAACGGTTTGTATCGCTGACTTTGATCGCTTTCGTTAAATAAGAGATCGCTGTCTTGTAGTCTTTTGCCCAGTATGCATTCTTTCCTTTGCTGTATAATCCAGTTCCTGCACTTGGATATACCTTTGCTGTCAGATCTTTGTAGATTGCTTTCATATTCTTTGTTGTTAGTTTCTTACTGTCAATATCTAATAACGCATCTGCAGATCCTGTATAATCACGATCGCTGTATTTCTGTAAGGCACTTAACAGCAGATCATAGACACCGTCTTTCTTGCTTGTTCCAATGTACTCGTCTAATTCATCTTCTGCTTTCTTCTGTGCTGCCTTTGCTTCTTTAACTTTCTTCTCGCTTGCTTTCAATTGTGTGTCTTTGGCAAGGATCTGTTCTTTATAATCTTCTACCTGTGTAGAGTTCTTATGACTGAAGCTTGCACGTACTGTTGGATAGATCAAAACTGCTGCCACGATCACACCGATCACAATTCCTGTTACCATGTAAAACATCGGGCTCTTTCCAGCTTCGTTTTCCTGAATTGAAGAAATATTAAATGGATTCTTCTTTTTCTTTGGTTCTTCTGGCTGGCTCACAACTTTTTTCTTCTCTTTTTTCTTCTTGTCTTTCTTCTCTGGCTCAGTTGTCTGTGGCTCTTCTTCGACTACTTTTGTCTCAAATTCTTTGCCATATTCCACTGCTGATTCGTTGTTTGGATCGATCTTTAAGATCGTATCAAGGAATGTTCTTGCATTATCATAATTCTCTCCCTTGATGGATAATAATGCCATTAAAAGATATGCATCTACAAAATTAGGAATAGCTGCCACAACATTCTTTAACTGTAACATCGCAAGGTCATCATTCCCTTGCTTGGCGTAGTTTAATGCCTGATTGTATTTCTTGATCATCTGGTTGGCTTTATATAATTCTGTCTTATTCTTCTTGATCTCTTCTAATTCTTTCCCATATATATTCTCTTCCGCTTCTTCCAAATCTGCACATGGTTGAAACTTGGCTAATTCTTCGTTAAAGTCTAACATTCTCTTCCTCCTGATTTATAAACTCTTTGGCCATGCCTGCCAGATAAAAAGATCCGACAACAAAGCATACCGTTGTTTCCTGATTCCTGTCTATCATCTTACGAAAAGCATCCTGAAATTCTGCTTCGTCGATTCTTCTCTTATGAATCCCCACTGTATAAAAGGCTTCAATCTCTGGAATCGTCTTCAAAATGTTCTTCATATATTCTTCTTCATTCTGATGAGATGCTGCAAATAAGATCCGCTTCTTCATTCCATGGTAGTTTGCCTCCACAGTCTGTACAAATCCTTGCATTCCTTGGATATTGTGCGATACATCCACAATGATCCTGGTGCGATCTCTTCCATCCTTCCGCTGATCCTGATCTGACTCAGTGCTTCATAGATCTTGTCTTCATCAAGTCGTCCACAGATAAGTTCTGCTGTCTGCAATGCTGCTGCAAGATTGGACTTCTGAAATTCTCCTGCAATGTTGGTCCGCACATCTCTTTCCTTATCATACGCATTGACATTTAAAAAATCAATATATTTTCCTGCTTTTTCTTTAAAATTAAGATTATCTTCAGAAATGTCATAAATTCGTGATTTTTTCTGCCTTGCTTCTTCAGAAGGATTTCTTTTACCTTGGGTTCCTGTTCTATTGTCACAACTGGAATTCCTGGCTTAATGATCCCTGCTTTGTGTGTTGCGATCTCTTCCAATGTTTGTCCCAGAAATTCCATATGATCTTCGCTGATCGAAGTGATCACACTGACCTTCGGACAGATAACATTGGTAGCATCATATCTTCCACCCATTCCTGTCTCGATCATACAGATATCTGGTTGTTCTTCCTGAAAGATCACCATCGCCATCAGAAATACTGCCTCAAAAAATGATGGGCTATTCTTTCCTTCTGTTATTCCAGTTTCAATGGCATGTCTTACCTTCACCGCAGCTGATGCAAATCGTTCATCACTGATCTCTTTCGCACACAGCTTGATTCGTTCATTGATCTTCACAACATGTGGCGAGGTAAAGGAAGCTGTCTTCTTTCCATGCTGGGTAAGGAGTGCTTCTAAAAATGCACAGACGGATCCTTTTCCATTCGTCCCTGCTACATGGATCATATGCAGCTCTTTTTGAGGATTTCCCAATCGTTCTAAAAAGTATTTTATATCTTCGAGAGAAGATTTTGTGGCGAATCCTGCGATTTTGTATAAATATTTTACAGACTCTTCATAAGTCATGGTCATTTCTTCTGTTAGCATAATTCACCACTCAGTACTGCTTTCAATACCTGAAGTACTCCATCTTCTTTGTAAGATGGTGCTACAAAATTCGCTGCTTCTTTTACTTCATCTCTGGCATTCTCCACTGCAAAACTGTGACTTGCACGTTTTAACATCTCGATATCATTTAAATTATCTCCAAATGCCAGTGTTTCATCTGGTGTGATTCCGTATTCTTCCTGAAAATGTCTTAAGGCACTTCCTTTGTTCGCACCTTTGTTGGCGCAATCAACCCAGCATTTTCCGGATACTACAACATTCATCTTCTTGCCCCATCGTTTGATGAACTCATCCCCAACTACATCTTCGGCGCAATTGTGATGAAAAATACTCATCTTACATACACCTTCTGGATTCCCTAAAACATCATCTACGAGATCACCTCTGTAGCCATAGTCTCCGACCAGATGCTGGTAAATCCCGATATTCTCCATATATGTCATGTTATCTTTATTGATCGCAATCTCACATCCTGGGAACTGTCTTGCTTCTTCAATATAAGTTCTTACGATCTCTGGGTCGATCACATCTACATATTGATAATCTTTGGAATGAATACAAGTTCCATTTTCTGAAATAAAACTGATGTCATCAAGTACTGGCGTGAATACTTTCTCGATACTTGCTCTCTGACGGCCGCTTGCCGCTAACACGATCGTTCCCCTTCGTTTCAGTTCTTTGATCACGTCATAATATTCCGGATTCAGATCCAGTGTCCCATCTGCCACTAATGTTCCATCAATGTCTGTTGCGATTAGTTTGATCATTTGTTTTCCTTTCTTTTCTCCATATACATGCTGTATCATTATTTCAAAAAGGCTGCCATACTTTGTACAGCAACCTTTGTTTTATTTGTCTTTTTCCAGATCGTATGGTGTCACCTGATATACATAATAATTCAGCCAGTTATAATACATAGCATTTGCATGACATCTCCATGACTTCACTGGTTTCTTCGTTGGATCATCATCTTTGTAATAATTCTTTGGTATATCCGGATTCAGTCCTCGTTTCACATCCCTTACATATTCATAATGCAGTGACATCACATCATATTCTGGATGTCCTGTGACAAATACCTGACTTCCTGTGGAATTCAAAATAATGTATGGTCCTGTCTCATCTGATTCTGCTACGATTGTTAATTCTTTATTCTTGCGGATGGCTTCTCCGTCAACTCCTGTATTTCTAGAGTGTGGCACGTAGACTTATCATCAAATCCTCGAATAATAGGAAGTTTATTATGTAATGGATGGTGTTCATAAACACCTGAAATCTTCTTATTCAAGATATGTTTCTTGATCCCATAGTGATAATAAAGTCCTGCTTGTGCTGCCCAGCAGATATACAAAGTTGACGTGACATGTGTCTTGGACCATTCCATGATCTCAACAACTTCATCCCAGTAATCAACTTCTTCAAATTCTTTTAACTCTACTGGTGCTCCTGTAATGATCAGTCCGTCAAAACGTTTGTCTTTGATCTCTGAGAAATAATTATAAAATTTCTCCATATGTGACTCTGATACATGAGTCGGAACATAAGATTCTGTCTGTAAAAATGTGATATCTAACTGTAATGGTGTATTTGATAAACTTCTCAGCAAATGAAGTTCTGTGTCTAATTTGTTTGGCATCAGATTTAAAATTGCAATCTTTAAAGGCCTGATATCCTGTGTACATGCCCTTTCTTTATCCATCACAAATACATTCTCTTCTTCTAAGGCTGCCTTCGCCGGCAGATCGTTGTCTATTCGAATTGGCATTTTATCAAATCTCCTTCTCTTTTTTTCGATTGCTTTTTAAGCTGACAGCATTTTTCCTGTCAGATATTTATTATAAAACTCTTGCATTTTTTATGCAATCTATATTTATTATCGTCCGATCAGATCAAGGAAATCTTCTTCGCTCAGTATTGGAATGTTTAATTCCATCGCTTTCTTATTCTTTGATGACTGCGACATTTTATCATTGTTGATCAGATAGTCTGTTTTCTTTGACACTGATCCTGTGACCTTGCCTCCCATCTGCTCAATCTCTTCCTTTAGTTGTTTTCTGTTATCAAAATGATCAAGTGATCCTGTCACAACAAATGTTTTTCCTTCTAATATCTGTTCTGTCTTACTTTCTTCTTTCTTCTCAAACTGCACATATTGTAACAGTTGTTCTAAGATCTTCTGATTATGTGGTGTATGAAAATATGATACCATAGCTTCTGCGATCATCGGTCCAATCTGATCGATCGCAATAAAATCCTCTGCATCGGCTTCTCTGATCGCATTGAAATCTTCTTTAAAATGTTTGCAGATCAATTTTGCATTGGAAAGTCCTACATTCGGAATTCCCAGACTATAAATAAAGTTTGCCAATGCAGGCTGTTTGGAATCATTGATCGCATTGATCAGATTTTGGTAGGATTTTTCCCCAAATCCTTCTAATTCCAGAATCTCTTCTTTGTGATCTTTTAAAGTGAAGATGTCATAAATTTCATTTAATAGTCCAACATCGATCATCTTCTGTAATGTTGCTTCGGATAGTCCATCAACATTCATTGCATCTCTTGATACAAAATGCGAGAATGATTTGATCTTCTTTGCACTGCAAAATTCATTGGTGCAGACCAAGGTCCTGATTCCATTTTCATCTTCGATCTTTGTCTCACCACCGCATGCAGGACAAGTATGCGGAATCTCTATATTGCCGCTCTTTGTTTTATTCTCTGCAAGCTGTGGAATGATCATATTAGCTTTGTATACAACGATCTCATCGCCGATTCCTAACTGCAGTTCTTCCATCACACTAATGTTGTGGAGACTGGCTCTGCTGACAGTCGTTCCTTCTAATTCTACTGGTTCAAAAATTGCCACTGGATTGATCAGTCCGGTTCTTGATGGGCTCCATTCAATCTCAGTTAATGTTGTCTCCGCTGTCTCATCTGCCATTTAAATGCGATGGAATCTCTTGGGAATTTGGCTGTTCTTCCAAGACTTTTTCCATATGCAAGATCATCATAGACTAATACCAGTCCATCTGATGGCAGATCAAATTGTTCGATCTTCTTTGAGAATTTCTCAATCTCACCTCGGATCGTATCTTCTGTGACTCTGATATGTTCTACCACATCAAATCCAAGGCTTGCTGCCCAGTCTAATTTCTTCTCGAAGGAATTATCAAATCCATACCTTCAACATCACTGACACTGAACGCATAGAAATGAACGTGGCGTTTGGCTGTGATCTCATTGTTTAACTGTCTGACGGAACCACTGCATAAGTTTCTTGGGTTCTTATACTGACTGTCAACATCTTCGATTTCTTCGTTCATCTTATAGAAATCTGAATATGGAATGATTGCTTCTCCACGAATGACCAATGTTCCCTGATATGCAATGTGTCTTGGAACATTTTCAAAAACCCTTGCGTTGTTTGTTACAACTTCTCCTATATCTCCTTTTCCTCTTGTTAATGCTTTTACAAGTTCTCCATTTTCATAAGTCAGAACAATAGTTAATCCATCTAATTTCCAAGACAAAATTCCTTCTCGACCTTTTAACCATGCTGCCAGCTGATCTGGCTCCTTTGTCTTGTCTAATGATAACATCGGAGATGGATGTGCTTCTTTTTCCAATGCTGTCATCAATTCATACCCTACATGGATCGTTGGGCTGTTTGATAAAACAGTGTTCGTCTTTTTCTCTAGTTCTAAAAGTTCATCATACATCTTATCGTATTCGAGGTTGCTCATAACTTCTTTATTCTGCTGGTAATAAGCTTTCCCTGCTTCATTTAGTGTATGAATGAGTCCTTTCATTCTGTCTAAATCATTCACTTTTTAGCTCCTTCTTTAACTCTCGTAATTCATCCGGAGTTAATTTTCGATATCTTCCTTCTTTCAGATCGCCGAGTCTAATGTTCATAACACGGACTCTCTTAAGTTTTGTCACACGGTATCCAAAGTGTTCACACATTCTTCGGATCTGTCGGTTTAATCCCTGTGTCAAGATGATCCTGAACTCGTTTGGTCCTTCTTTTATAACTTTGCATCTTCTTGTTACTGCATTGATCTCATCTAATGGTACTGGATTCCTCATATCATGAATGAATTCATTCGTAATTCGTTTATTCACTGTTACTTCGTATTCTTTTTCATGATAATTTCTTGCTTTCATGATCTGATTGGCTGCTTCACCATCATTGGTAAGCAGGATCAATCCTTGAGAATCCTTATCTAATCGTCCTACAGGATAGATCCTTGTTGGATAGTTAATATAGTCGATAATATTATCTTTCTCTTCTTTGCTTGCTGTGCATACAATTCCTCTTGGCTTATGAAAAGCCAGAAAGATCAGATCTTCCTGAATCTTTACCGGCTTTCCATCAAATGTCACGCTCTGCCCCGGAAGTACTTTGGTTCCGCTTACTGCAACTTCTCCATCGACTTCGACTCTGCCTTCCTCGACATAAGTATCCGCCTGTCTTCTGGAGCAGATTCCTGCCTGACTTAAATATTTATTTATACGCACTGCATCTTCTGTTTTACGTTTTGTCTCTTGCATTGTTACCTTTCCCACTTATCACAAAGGGCGATGATCTGGTCAGCAAATTTGCCCAGGTCTTTGTTCGTTCCACCCTCATTGTGCTCAATTACAGATTTCAAACGCTCGCTGGCTGTAAGAAGTCTGATATAAGCACTGCTCTGTTTTGGTTTCTTCTGGATGCGTTCTCTTGATCCCCATTCAGTCCATTCGCCTGCAATAAGGTCAAACACATCTCCGCTGTATGGTGCTCTCGCTTTGAATTTGTATTCATCTTTTAAGCATGATGTAAATGCTTCACAGACCGCATCTTCTCCATGAACTACAAATACTTCTTCTGGTTTCTTCTCGAAACTATTGACCCATTTTAATAACCCGTTCTTGTCTGCATGTCCGCTTAAACCTTCTAATTGTACGATATCTGCTGCCACTTTGATCACCTCACCAAACAGTTTTACTTCTTTGGCTCCTTCGATCAGTGATCTTCCCAGAGTTCCATATGCCTGATATCCTACAAATATGATCGTATTCTCTGATCTCCACAGGTTATGTTTTAAATGGTGTCTGATTCGTCCAGCTTCACACATTCCGGATGCTGAATGATCACCATCGGTTCTGTTTCAAAGTTGATCTCCTTTGATTCTTCTGTCGTAATGGATAAATGAAGATTGGAAAATGTGATCGGATTAATTCCTTGTTTCACTAATTCCATAGCTTCCTCATCATATGTTTCATCAATATTCATATTAAAGATCTTCGTTGCTTCCACTGCCAATGGGCTGTCTACAACAACTTTGAAATCTCCATGATTCTTGATCCTATCTTCAGCCTTGATCTGACGGATATAATATAACAGCTCCTGTGTTCTTCCAACTGCAAATGATGGAATCACGACATTCCCGCCTCGATCAAAGGTCCTCTGGATCACATCGGTCAATTCTGTCACATAATCCTGATGTTTTCCATGATAACGGTCACCATACGTAGATTCCATAATAACATAATCTGCTTCTCTCGTATAGCTCGGATCTTTGATCAATGGCTGGTTAAAGTTTCCGATATCTCCAGAGAATACCAGTTTCTTTTCCACATCTACTTCCCTTAACCATACTTCAATGCTGGAAGATCCTAACAGATGTCCGATATCTGTAAATTTGATCGTAATGCCGTCAGCAACTTCAATCTGTCTGCCATATGGGCATGGCACGAAATACTGCATGACATTGATTGCATCATCCATCGTATAGATCGGTACAACTTCTGGTTTTCCAGATCGCCTTGCTTTCCTGTTCTTCCATTCTGCTTCAAATTCCTGAATGTGTGCACTGTCTTGCAACATGATCTCACATAGATCGGTTGTTGCTCTTGTCGCATAGATCTTTCCTCTGAATCCTTTTGCATACAACAGCGGGATCAGCCCTGAATGATCGATATGTGCATGTGTCAGCAGGATAAAATCAAGATTCCCTGCATTCACTGGAAGATCAACGTTCTCGTATACATTTAACCCTTGTTCCATTCCATAGTCAACAATAAATCTTTTGCCGCAAGCTTCCACATAATGGCAACTTCCGGTCACTTCATGATCCGCTCCGATAAACATTAACTTCATGGCTTATACCTCCTCTGAAATATAGATTGGGCCAGCCGGCACGATATCTTTTAGATACTCATGCTCTTTTAATATCTGTCCTGCATCGTAGTCAAAAAACACCTGTGTCAGCTCGTCGATTGAAATTTCATCTTTCCATCCCTGTGCCTCCGTTGTGTGTATGTCTAATGTCTCATCTTGTGGTATGTCTGCACGTTGAATGGATATCTTATGATTCAGACATTGAAACTGGAATACTCCATTCTGATCCTTGATATATGGATCTTTCACCAATATCCTGAATGTAAAATCATTCTTTCCTTGCAAGATATCTCCCCAAGCAGTAAGGTTCGTGATCCTTGCCATGATCTTTGGTACTTTTTTGCTTTGTATAAAATCCTTTCCTGTTGAATTTTCCTTGAATAAATTCCCTTCTGTGATATAAATCTTCTTACCTTGGTGTCGTTGTTTGATCTGGTTAAGCATATGTTCTGGCTCTAAAGAATACGCCCATCGGATATATACTTCATCTTCTTCAAAACTTTCTGCAAATACGCCTTGTAACAGATCGTCTTCATAATAAGCTAAGAGGCTTCCATCTCCACTCTGGCTTTCTTTTTCCAGTCGTCTCAGGTATGGTTCATCCGGAACTGTATATATCTTGTATTGTTCCATAAACCGCTCTAAAAAATTCTGGATCGTCTGATAATCTTCTGCCATTATATGAACGATCTTATGATTTCTATCCGTTGTATCATCTGTATATAAAATGTTATGATCATCGATCATTGTTTCTTCCCAGTCCATCACAAATCGAAACTGGAATGGTTCATAATATGCTTTATTCGCAGGCATCAGATACGTAAATGGCTGTTGCTGCTCATGCATATCATTCAAACACTTCTTAAGCATCTCTGCCATGATGCCTCTTCTTCTATATTCCTTCCACACCGCAACTGCTACAATATAATTTAATGTATATGTCTTCTTTCCTGCTCTTATGTGGTATGGATTTAAATGGATCATTCCTAAGATCTTGTTGTCTTCTTCTGCCAGCATCACTTGATTCGTTGCATATATCTCTTCAAAATAATACTGTGCAAACGGCTCTGGATCTTCAAAAATCTCCTGATACATGTCATATACTGGCTGTTTGTCTTTGTTTTTCTGATAAACGATCTCCATGCTATTTCCTTTATTCTTATTTTGTTTCATTAAGCAGACACACTGCCTGTGCACTGATCCCGAGTCCCTCTCCTGTGAATCCTAAATGTTCTTCTGTCGTTGCTTTGACATTCACCTGATCTGGATCTACTTTGAGGGTCTTACTGATATTTTCTTTCATTGTTGGAATATAATTTAATAACTTTGGTCTCTGTGCAATGACTGTCGCATCCACATTTCCAATCTCGTATCCTTTTTCCTCGATCAATCTTACAACTTCTGCTAACAACTTCATGCTGTCTGCATTATGATATGCAGGGTCTGTGTCTGGAAAATGCTTTCCGATATCTCCTAATGCTGCTGCCCCAAGGATCGCATCTGTGATCGCATGCAGCAGAACATCAGCATCTGAGTGTCCTAATAATCCTTTCTCATATGGTATATTTACTCCGCCTAAGATCAAGTCTCTTCCTTCTACTAACTGATGGACATCATATCCCATTCCTACACGCATATTCTTGCTCTCCTTTTTTTGTTTTTATTATAACATGATTTCACTCTTTTATCATGATTTTTAGCAGAAAAAAAGACATATTCATATCGAATATGTCTTCCGAAAGTAGCGATGAGCAGATTCGAACTGCTGACACTACGGGTATGAACCGTATGCTCTAGCCAACTGAGCTACATCGCCATATGTTATGAAATTCATCCATGTAGTTCATGGATAGTGGGACCAATAGGACTCGAACCTATGACCCTCTGCTTGTAAGGCAGATGCTCTCCCAGCTGAGCTATGATCCCTTGTGTCTCTCAAGCTCTCTTGCCTGACGACAAAATATAATATACTCTTATTTTCGATGAATG
>ENA-OQIM01000828-OQIM01000828.1-human-gut-metagenome-genome-assembly--contig:-NODE-828-length-11396-cov-1.519301_pt1 | contig 11396 bp, 14 predicted proteins | sample MGYA00242579_ERZ504744 | MGnify/ENA primary metagenome ERZ504744 (study PRJEB26092, sample SAMD00036441) | human gut metagenome | host: Homo sapiens | study: EMG produced TPA metagenomics assembly of...
TCAATGGAGTCCATCAGAAGACTCATCAGAGCAGCGACTTCATCTACCGGGCGATTCCAGTTTTCGGTAGAGAAAGTATATAGTGTCAAGTATTTGACTCCCAGTCTAGCCGCTTCTTCTGCTATGATGTGTACAGTTTCTGCACCGGCTTGATGTCCGAAGCTACGTGCTGTCCACGTTGTTTAGCCCATCTTCCATTTCCATCCATTATAATGGCTACATGGGCAGGTATACGGCTTTTGTCTATTTGCTCTCTATATGGCATGTCGCAATCTATTTTATATGACTCTCTTTGACTTTATTCCTTGGAATCGAATCCCAACTTATTGATTCTTCCCCTCCATACTTCTCCACTTCGGCTCCATATAATCCACAAAAAGTTATTTTTGTCTATAACATAAGAATAGTTGCCGTCTGCCTGATGGTATAGATCGGGGAATTCTGTTGGGAAAAATACATATCTAGAAACAGGTTTCCATGTAACGCCTTGATCTGTTGATTCATAGAATTGGCTGAAGGCGGGAATGTCCTTACCGAAACTTTTGCCCGGACCACCGAAAGCGTATAATTGGTCGTTGTAATGAATCATGGCTATATTAGCAGCTTGGGACAATAAAAACTATCGTATGCGGCTGTAGGATAATCTGCCCAACTGTCTTCTGTGGTCAGTCTGGTCCATACAGTAGAGGTCGTGTCGGTAGCAATGGGATTTTCCCCCATTAGTACCATACGGTCTATGGATTTATTGGTTACCAACGGGTAAGCTGTGTATGATATCTGATTTTTCGGGAAATTGGCCGGAACCTCTCCATTAGTATCCCACGCCATAGCATCCGTACTTTCCATAAAATGATTGTTGGTGTCTATGGCGTACAATTTGCGGTTATATTCTGAATGAACGCCGGCAATCAGCTTCTCGAATTTGGTGTTAGTGCCAATCTTGCTCCAGCTTTTTCCATCAGAGGAACAGTACAGGTCATTGTCGGCAAGTATGTATAATTTGTCTCCCCATGCCATGGCAGAAGAATAGTCCGCATTTAGCATATTTTCAGGTAAAGCCTGTAAGGGTGTCCAGGTTCCTCCATCATTGATGTGGGTGCTTGTAACAGCGGCACCATTGTCTTGCTGTGCGAAAACATAAATATAATCTCCTAATGTGACTGCTTTTTGTGCCTGGATGGTGTTGTCGAAACTACTTCCTCTATGGCTCCACTGCAATGAGTCGGGAACTTGTTTATGTACATTAATCTCAGCTTTATAAATAGCCCATAGACTCCGCTCATTGCCATAACTTTAAATTGGATAGGTTTTTCGAAATTCAAGGAGTCGGTTTCATTCCACAACGAATCTTTGTCCTCTGCAACAATAAAAACTCCGATACCATCTGATGTTATGCTGACTACAACTTTGCTGATGTCTGTACCGACTGGCAGGGAGTCTACATTGTAGATATGTCTTGTGCCTTGGTCGATGGCAAAAGGGTATTTGGTACCATCAACGGTGAATGTCAGCGTTGTATCTTTGCCATTAACCTTTTCGGTATATTGAGTTTCAATTTTATCTTTTATAGCAAAAGCGGTAATGCTTGATTCTGAACTATATTCTGTTTCTACTTCGTTGTCGTCCAAGCAAGATGTAATCATAAAAGCTGCAGTAAGCAGACTTGTGATGACAGTCAAAAACTTTATTTTCATTTGCAAATTGAGTCTAATTGTTACAAGTCGCAAAAGTAGGAAGATTTTTTTCTATACAGAAGTTTTAGGGCAAGTTTTATATTAATTTATAGATAAACTAGCCCTTTTTCTCTGTCAATCAGCCACATTTTGTCTTTGGTTTTGTGGATGGACGGCATGCATTATTTTCTCTTCCAAAGTATATTTTATTCAATTTAAAGTATTTTTTTTGAATAGAAGGTGCCTCTATCCCATTCTTCAAACACAGTGGAACCTTTTCTATGAAGGCTTCATCCCATAGACTGGAATCTATGAAAGACTGTAATAAAATACTTCCTCCTTCTACTAGAAGTGATTGTATTTTTTTCTGATATAATACTTCCATTATTTGCGGCAGGATGTCTTTGCTAAAATCCAAAGATATGTATTCTGTTAATGTGTTTGGCTGATGGGGGGATTTTTCGGGTGAACACGAATGTCTTTATCCTGCCACTGAAAAGTTCCAGGTCTCGCGGTAATGTCAATTCTTTGTCTATTACCAGGCGTACGGGATGCTTGCCGTACCAATTCCGGGTGGATAAGGAGGGATTGTCAAGTAATGCCGTGCGTCGTCCTACTAATATAGCGTCATGTTCGGCGCGTTTTTTTGTGTACCAGCATGCTGGTCAGTGGATTGGATAGTTTGATCGGTTTTCCTCCTGTGCGGTTTATATCGATGAACCATCGGTAGATTCTGCCCACTTTAAGGTTATGTATGGGCGTTTGAGTGTGTTGAATGTAATGAAGCGTCTTATCAGGTGCCGGCATTCCTCCTCTAATACACCTACAGTTACTTCAATACCGGCTTTGCGCAGTTTTTCGATACCTCTGCCGGCTACCAGAGAAAACGGGTCCATGCAGCCTATCACGACTTTGGGGATTTTCTTCTCTATAATCAGATCGGCGCAGGGAGGGGTCTTCCCATAATGGGAGCATGGTTCCAGACTTACGTAAATGGTTGATTCCTTCAACAGATTTTCGTCTTTAACGGAACGTATGGCGTTTACTTCGGCATGTGCCTCTCCGCAACGGATGTGGTAGCCCTCTCCAATAATGGTATCGTGATATACGATGACAGCACCTACCATCGGATTAGGAGCTGTGTTACAGAGTCCGTTGTGTGCCAGTTGCAGACAACGGGAAATATATTTTTCATCTTTTGTCATAACAGTCTTGTTTAATTCTTACTTTTGCATATAAAATGACACTATGAATCCTGTTGTATCTTACATAAAACAAACCTTGCAGGGGTATTACCCCGATACAGAACTTGTACCTATGGCTAAATTGCTGCTTACACAAGTCTTCGGTATGTCTGTTGTTGAATTGTATGCAGGCAAAGATACTACTTTTTCAGTGAATGAGCAGAAACGGTTGGATGATATTCTGGTCCGTCTGCAAAAACTAGAACCTATTCAATATATAATAGGCACTGAAGAGTTTTATGGTCTTACTTTTGAAGTGAATAAACATGTATTGATTCCACGTCCGGAAACGGGGGAGTTGGTAGATTGGATTATACGGGAACATAAGTATGGTCGGGTTAAAATATTGGATATTGGTACGGGGAGTGGTTGTATCGCTGTTTCTTTGACCAAGAATCTGGAAGAGGCGGAGGTCGTTTCATGGGATGTCTCAGAAAAGGCGTTGCAAGTTGCAGAACGTAATTGCAGGCGGAACGGCGTTCGTGTAACTCTTGAGCAAAGGGATGTGCTGCTTGCTTCTCCTGCCGGTGAGCAGTTTGATGTCATTGTCAGCAATCCACCTTATATTACAGAAAAGGAGAAAGCGAATATGAGTGCTAATGTCTTGGAGTGGGAGCCGGAATTGGCTTTGTTTGTGCCGGATGATAGTCCATTGCTGTTTTATCGGAAAATAGCAGAATTGGGTAGGGATATGTTAGTGTCTGGTGGAAGGCTTTATTTTGAAATTAATCAGGAATATGGCCGGGAGACGGTGGATATGCTAGCTGGTTTGGGATACAAAAATATAGAATTGAGGAAAGATCTCTTTCAAAATGATAGAATGATAAAAGCGGAAAAATGAGATGAAAGGAGAATTAAGTGAGAATGAGTTGAGGTATAAGGCAGAAGCTTATTGTTCTTCAATGGAACGTTGTGTAACGGATGTAGAGGCTAAATTATCACAATGGGGGGCAACTCCGGAAGTGATGGAGAAAATCGTTCGGCATTTGCAGGATGAGAGATACATTGACCAGAAGCGTTTTTGCTCGGCTTTTGTTCGTGATAAATATCGCTTTAACCAATGGGGCAGAGTGAAAATCAGTCAGGCTTTGCGCATGAAGAAGATCCCTGCGGATGTTATAGCCGAAGGGTTGGAGGAGATAGATGAACGGGAGTATGTGGAGATTCTGTCTGGCTTGATCGAGCAGAAAAGAAGTAGAGTGAAAGCATGTACGGAATACGAACGGAATGGGAAATTGATTCGTTTTGCTGTTGGTAGAGGATTTGAAATAGAGGCTGTTTGCCGTTGTGTGATACAAACCGGAGAAGATGATGTCTATTTGGACTGATCTTTGGAATTTATTTTTCCCACATAGTTGTCTGCTTTGTGGGCGGCAGCTATATCAGGGAGAGAGTGCTTTGCTTGAAATGCTTGTCAAGGCTTCCGCGTACTCAATTTCATTTACGGAAAGATAATATTGTAGAATGTAACTTCTGGGGAAAAATACCGGTGGAGCATGCCACCTCTTTTCTTTATTATGCAAAGGGAGGGAATGTCCGACAGTTGTTGTATGAACTGAAATATCATGGTAATCAAGAAGTGGGTGAAGTGATGGGGCGGATGATGGCATCTGAACTTATGTGTTCTCATTTTTTTGATGGGATAGATTTGATTGTTCCTGTCCCGTTACATCAACGTAAAAAACGTTTAAGGGGGTATAATCAGAGTGAATGCTTGGCACGGGGAGTTTCGGTGGTGACAGGTATTCCTATGAACACTAAAGTTGTGATAAGAAGCAGATATACTGATACGCAGACGCATAAAGGACAATATGCAAGATGGGAAAACGTGCGAAATTTGTTTGCCTGTATTTTCCCCGATGGCTTGGAAGGAAAGCATCTATTGTTGGTGGATGATGTGCTGACAACAGGGGCTACGGTTGTTTCTTGCGCTGATGCCTTTCGTGGCATACCCGGATTACGTATCAGTGTACTTACTTTGGCATTGGCAGGGGAATCTTGATAACAACAACTATTTTTTAGAAAAATACCTTGTCCGATTTTTCATTATCTCGATGTATTTCTATATTTTTGCACAATATTTATCAGATATAGTTGAGTTATGAAGACTTTAGAAAAATTATTCGCAGAGAAATTACTGAAGATTAAGGCTATCAAGTTGCAGCCGGCTAATCCTTTTACTTGGGCATCCGGTTGGAAGTCGCCTTTTTATTGTGATAACCGCAAAACTCTTTCGTATCCTTCTCTTCGTAATTTTGTGAAACTTGAGATTAGCCGTATTGTCCTGGAGAAGTTCGGTCAGGTAGATGCTATTGCCGGTGTGGCGACAGGGGCTATCCCTCAAGGAGCTTTGGTGGCTGAAGAATTGAATCTGCCGTTTGTGTATGTTCGTTCTACTCCGAAAGACCATGGCTTGGAAAACCTGATTGAAGGTGAACTTCGTCCTGGTATGAAAGTCGTAGTTATTGAGGACTTGATTTCAACTGGCGGCAGTAGCTTGAAAGCTGTTGAAGCTATCCGTCGTGACGGATGTGAAGTGATTGGTATGGTCGCTGCATTTACTTATGGTTTCCCGGTGGCAATTGAAGCGTTCAAGGAAGCAAAAGTGAACTTGGTTACTCTGACTAATTATGAAGCTGTATTGGATTCGGCCTTGAAAACCGGATATATTAATGAAGAGGATGTTTCTGTTTTAGATAACTGGAGAAAGGATCCGGCTCATTGGGAGGCAGGCAAATAAGTTATAGTTTTAAAACAAATATAATATGAAGAGAACCGTTCGGAAATTTTTTATGGATTTCCGGATTGTTCTTTTCGTGTTTTTAGAGAGCAGGTATTATGGCACAATTTGAGAGTAGTGTGAAATATGTTCCTTATAGTCAGGAGCAGGTGTTTAATAAGTTGTCGGATTTAAGTAACTTGGAATCTGTACGTGATAAATTGGCTGACAAGGTACAAGGTATGGAGTTCGACTGTGATTCTTTAAGTTTTACGGTACAAGGCATAAGCATTACTTGCGTATTATAGAACGTGAACCTTGTAAATGTGTTAAATTCGAAAGTGAAAAATCTCCGGTCCCTATGAATTTGTGGATTCAGATTTTGCCTGTAGAGGCTGGGCAGGCAAAACTGAAAGTAACTATTCGTGCAGAAGTGAATATGTTTATGAAGGCGATGGTTACTAAACCTTTACAGGATGGGGTGGATAAACTGGCTGAGATGTTATCGATGATTCCTTATTAAAAAATAAAGAAAAATATGGCACAGAAACTTTGGGGAAAAAAATGTCCGAGTAAATGAGGAGATAGATCGTTTTACAGTAGGACGTGACCGTGAAATGGACCTTTATCTGGCTAAACACGATGTATTGGCTCAATGGCACATATCACCATGTTGGAAAGTATTGGTTTGCTTACGGCCGGAGAATTGGAAATGTTGTTAGCGGAATTAAGAATATACTATGCTTCTGCCGAAAAGGGAGAGTTTGTAATAGAGGATGGTATAGAGGATGTACACTCGCAAGTAGAATTGATGTTGACGCGTAAGTTGGGAGATGTCGGGAAGAAAATTCATAGTGGACGTTCACGCAATGACCAGGTGCTGGTGGATTTGAAGCTGTTTACTCGTGCGGAATTAAAAGAAGTGGCCGAAGCAGTAGAGCGGCTTTTCCATGTGCTGATTTCTCAAAGCAATCAATATAAAGATGTGCTGATGCCGGGATATACCCATTTGCAGATAGCGATGCCTTCTTCATTTGGCTTGTGGTTTGGTGCGTATGCAGAGAGTTTGGTGGACGATATGATGTTTCTGCAGGCCGCATTCAAAATGTGCAACCGTAATCCGTTGGGGTCTGCTGCCGGTTATGGTTCTTCTTTCCCGCTAAACCGTGAGATGACTACTAGTCTGCTGGGTTTTGATTCGATGAACTATAATGTGGTATATGCGCAGATGGGACGTGGCAAAATGGAACGTAATGTAGCTTTTGCCTTGGCTTCTATTGCCGGAACCGTTTCTAAGATGGCTTTTGATGCTTGTATGTTTAGTAGTCAGAATTTTGGCTTCGTGAAACTTCCGGACGAGTGTACAACTGGTTCCAGTATTATGCCCCATAAGAAGAATCCCGATGTGTTCGAACTGACACGGCTAAGTGTAACAAGATACAGGTTCTCCCCCAACAAATTATGATGATAATGAACAATCTGCCTTCGGGTTACTTCCGTGATTTGCAGATTATAAAAGAAGTATTCCTGCCTGCTTTTCAGGAGCTGAAGGAGTGTTTGCAAATGGCTGCCTATATTATGGACAAGATTAAAATCAACGAGCATATTCTGGATGATGATCGTTACCTTTATATATTTAGTGTGGAAGAGGTTAACCGTCTGGCTTCTGAGGGGCATGCATTCCGTGATGCTTATAAGAAGGTGGGCTTGGATATAGAAGCGGAAAATTTACTCACAACAAGAAGGTACATCATACTCATGAGGGTAGTATAGGTAATTTGTGTAATGACAGAATTGAAATCTGATGCAACAGGTAGTAGATGGTTTTAACTTCTCAGTCATGGAGCAGGCAGAACAATCCCTTTTGGGTAGATAGAAACAATTATAAATCGCATGATCATGAAATATCAACCTTCAGCAGAGCGCTATGACAAGATGCAGTATAAATACTGTGGGAATAGCGGATTACTTTTGCCTCGTATCTCTTTAGGCTTGTGGCATAATTTTGGCAGTGTGGACGATTTCGGTGTGGCAACCGATATGATTAAATACGCTTTCGATAATGGGGTTACGCATTTTGACTTGGCTAATAATTATGGCCCCATTCCGGGAAGTGCTGAGATTAATTTTGGTAAAATCTTAAAGGAAAATTTTCAAGGTTATCGTGATGAATTGATTATTTCCTCAAAAGCAGGGCATGAAATGTGGGATGGACCTTATGGAGGAAACAGTTCGCGTAAGAATTTAATGGCCAGCATTGATCAAAGTTTGCGTCGTACCGGTTTGGATTACTTTGATATATTCTATAGTCACCGTTATGATGGGGTGACTCCTGTTGAGGAAACAATGCAGGCATTGATTGATATAGTGAAGCAAGGAAAGGCATTGTATGTGGGTATTTCAAAATACCCTCCAGCACAAGCTAAAATAGCTTATGAAATGTTGAGGGCTGCCGGTGTACCGTGTCTCATTAGTCAATATCGTTATAGTATGTTTGACCGTACTGTAGAGGAGAAATCATTGCCATTGGCTGCAGAACAAGGCTCCGGTTTTATTGCATTTTCGCCTTTGGCGCAAGGCTTGCTGACTAAAAAATATCTGCATGGTATTCCGGAACATTCTCGTGCGGCCCGTTCTACGGATTTTGAAAGTAGATCAAGTGACAGAAGATAAAGTAGGAAAAGCACGTCGGTTGGATGAAATAGCCGCTCGTCGTGGCCAGACTTTGGCTGAGATGGCATTGGCATGGGTCTTGAAAGACGAACGAATGACTTCTGTTATTGTGGGGACAAGTTCTGTGAAACAGTTGCAGATAATCTTCATGCATTGGATAATTTGAACTTTACTAATGAAGAATTGGCCGAAATAGAGGGAATTTTACGATTGTAAATAAAAAAATGGGTGCAAAGTTTGGTTGGTATTATAAAATGACTTATCTTTGCATCCGTTAAAACAAAAGGCGGAAATAGCTCAGTTGGTAGAGCATAACCTTGCCAAGGTTAGGGTCGCGAGTTCGAGCCTCGTTTTCCGCTCTCTCGTCGAGGATGCTCGAATGGTGGAATCGGTAGACACGAGGGACTTAAAATCCCTTGGCCATTGCGGCTGTGCGGGTTCAAGTCCCGCTTCGAGTACGAAATAAAATCACAAATATCTAGTTATTAGATATTTGTGATTTTTATTTTAGTAAATTGCACCATATTTGCGGCTCAGTTTGAAAATTCTACAACGCTTCCCACATCTCGGTTCAGTTTGGAAACTTCGATTTCTACATACTAGAATTATTCTTGAAGTTAAAAAAGTGATACTTCTTTTATTAAATAATTTAGGCTTGATATTTTCTTTTATTATGTAATTTTTGCACAAAACACTTATCGTTTTAAAAAATATAAAGAAAAAAAGTGAATAAAGTTTTTATTCATCGATTGTATTTAATATATTTGTTTCCATCATATTAAACCTATTAAAAAAAATCTAAATGGTATGGGAAAACGCATTGTTCTGTTTTTAATGTGCTTATTAGTTGTAATAGGCCATTTATCGGCTCAAGTAACCAAAATGTCGGGAATTGTTCTTTCCAAGGATGATGGATTGCCGGTAGTAGGAGCTTCTGTGTTGATACAGGGAACTACACATGGTACGATAACAGATGTGGATGGTAAATTTGTGTTGGATAATATTAAACCAACTGATAAGAAAGTAATGGTTTCATTTATTGGTATGAAGACCCAAGTGGTTGATGTTAAATCTTTTGTCAAGGTAGTATTGGTTACAGAGTCTGAAATGATGGATGAAGTGATGGTTGTTGCTTATGGTACAGCCAAAAGGTCGGCATTTACTGGATCGGCTTCAGTTGTAAATGCTGAGAAACTTTCTAAAAGACAGACAACGAACGTCGTTCAGGCACTTGCTGGACAAGTGGCAGGCTTACAAATGACAAGTGGATCTGGGCAGCCGGGAGGAGATGCTCCAACATTGATAATTCGTGGTATTGGTTCTATCAATGCGGATAATGATCCACTTATTATTGTAGATGGTATGCCCTATGAGGGAGGATGGAACAATATCAACCCATCTGATGTTGAATCAGTGTCCGTTTTAAAAGATGCAGCATCAAATGCGTTATATGGTGCACGTGGTGCCAATGGTGTTATTATTATTACTACCAAGCAGGCAAAAGCTGGTGAAGCTGTTGTTACGGCTAGTGCAAAATGGGGAGTGAATACTCGTGGTACAATTGATTATGACTATATCAAAGATCCGGGTGAATATTATGAAGCACATTATAAGGCATTATATAATCAATTGAGGTATGTAAAGGGGCTTTCAGAAGGAGAGGCTTATGCTCAAGCTAATAAAAATATGGTGGGTAATACGAAGGAAAATGGTGGTTTGACTTATAATGTGTATAGTTATCCTGAAAACGAAAATCTTATTGGTATGAACGGAAAGCTGAATCCCAATGCAACTTTGGGCAGGGTGGTTAATGGATATATGCTTTATCCGGATGATTGGGTTGATGAAGCTTATAGTTCTGCCTTGCGTCAAGAATATAATGTGAATATTGCTGGAGGAACCGATAAGATGCAATCATATGGTTCTTTTGGTTATTTAAAAGATGATGGAATTGTTCCTAGTTCAAATTATGAACGATATTCCGCTCGTTTTAAAGGCTTGTACCAAGCAAAAAAAATGGATGAAATATGGTGCTAACATCAGTTATACACATAGTAATAGTGCTTCCTTGACAGAAAAGTATGATACGGATTTATCCAGCTTTACAGAGGGCATGGCACCAATCTATCCTGTATATGTGAGGAATGCTGATGGAAATATTCTGACGGATTTAAATGGGAAAGTATATGATTATGGAACAGCGACGGCACAACTGGGATTGGCACGTCCTAACCATCCTAATTCTTCTATTCAGTCATCTATGCTTAACCAAGAAAATAGGAATGGTAATACATTTAATGGTAATGCATTTGTAGATATTACTTTTTGAAAGATTTTAAGTTTACATTTAATGTGGGAACCACAGTTAATGAAATCAGATATTATACTACAACAAATCCATATTATGTTTTGGTGCAGAACAGAATGGCACAGTGACAATGTATCATTATCGTACTACTACATTAAACTTACAGCAGATATTGAATTATAGCCATAATTTTGGTAAACATAATATTTCGGTAATGTTGGGACATGAGAGTTATAAATATAATTATGCAGAATTATCCGCATCCAAGAAAAATATGTTTTCATATTGGGGAAACCATGAATTGAATGGGGCTGTTATAGATGGTTCAAGTGCTGCTTCTTATTCGAATGATTATAATACGGAGGGATATTTTTTCCGTGCTTTATATGATTACGATGCAAAATATTATTTTTCGGCTTCTTATCGTCGTGATGCTTCTTCGCGTTTTCATCCTGATCATTGGTGGGGTAATTTTTATTCTGTAGGCGGTGCTTATCTAATGTCTAAAGAGGACTGGTTTGAGTGAAATGGATTGATATGCTCAAAATAAAGTTCTCCATAGGACAGCAAGGTAATGATAATATAGGTTCATATAATTATACAGACAGATATAATATAGTGAATAGTAATGATGAACTTTCATTGTCTTTTAATAGTAAGGGGAAAAAGAATATAACTTTGGGAAACGAATACTAACATGAATTTGGAGTTGAGTTTGAACTGACTTAAAGGAAACTGAATGGTGTGTTTGAATTGTTTAATCGTAAGACTAACTTGAT
>ENA-OQIM01000829-OQIM01000829.1-human-gut-metagenome-genome-assembly--contig:-NODE-829-length-11396-cov-1.217144_pt1 | contig 11396 bp, 14 predicted proteins | sample MGYA00242579_ERZ504744 | MGnify/ENA primary metagenome ERZ504744 (study PRJEB26092, sample SAMD00036441) | human gut metagenome | host: Homo sapiens | study: EMG produced TPA metagenomics assembly of...
AAACACAGTGAGGGCATGAGGGCATTTATGAGAGCATAAAGATGATGCACTCATATATAGTGCATTGTTAATGAGATGATTATCATCGTTAATGAGGGCATGAGAGCATATTGTCTTCCAACTTTTTTTGTAAACTTGCTGAAGGAATAAGAAATATGTTTCTTTGAAATCTATATAGTTAGAAAAATTGCCGTATTCTTAGGTTATAGATGTCTTTAGATGGATAGGGTAATATTTTATCGCACCTATTTTGTATTTTTGTAAAAAGGAGCGTTTTGTATGAAGAACATAATCAGAAAGATAAGAACTTACCATCCTGTTTCGGGGTGAAGCGTTGGGAACATTGACACAACTTTTGGAGAGGCATATATTCCCGGCAGAAACACTTCTTATCATCATATCAGTTATGAAGTGATAGGGTACAAGGATATAATAGGATGTACGGGTTCCTATCTAGGGGCAAAAAAGAATAGAAGTAAGGGTAAGTAGTCTTTTAATTCTTTCCGTAATTGTTTTAGTGCCTGTTGAATTCTGTAATCTACTGTTTTGGAAGATATGTTTAATTCTTCTTGCAATTTCCTGATAGGTCTTATTTTGGAACGGTGCATTTCAAAAGCTATCCGATAGGATTCTGGAAGATTAAGAATTGCTTTTTCTATTTTTTGTGTTAATTCATCTTATAATATAAAAATCAGGATCTTCGAATAGTTCCTGTATGTCTGGAGTGAGTATATTTTCTATTTGGAATCGAAGAGAATTTCTGGTCATTAAGGTATAACATTTGTTTTTTACTGCTTTGAACAAATAATGATGAACAGAAGAATCTATATGATTTGTTTTTCTATTCTCCCATATCTGTAACATGGTATCTTGAACCACTTCTTCTGCATCTTCTAATGAAACAAAACTGCGGGCAAAAGCACAAAGCATAGCATAATATTTGATGAATAAAGTATCAAACGCTTTCTTATTGCCCTGTTGCATGGATATATACAGTTGCTTGTCTATCAAATTATCATTTGTGGTTTCCATAGATTATAGAAGAAAATGTTACTGCAAAAATACATAAATTTAAATATGAAAAACGCTTAATCGAAAAATAATTCAAAAAAAACAGTTTTTGGTTTAGGAACTTTGGATCTTGGTTAGACTTATTATAAAAGGACATTATGATAAATTCAGATACCCAAATAGATGAAGCGCTTTTACTCCGTTATTTTGAAGGAGAAGTGACTCTAAGTGAGAAAGAAGAGATTGAAAAATGGATTATCTCTTCCGAAGCAAATAAAAAGCTGGCCAAGCAGATTTATTATCTTTCTTTTGCCACAAAAACAATGGATACCTTAAAACGGACTGATGCACGGGCTGCTTTGAAGGAAGTCAGAGGCAGGATAAGAAGGGAACGACTGCTACAATGGGGGCGATGGGCACAGCGTGCCGCTGCTATTCTTGCCATACCTTTGCTACTGTCTACTTTGTATTTATGGATGAATGGTAATGAGCAGAATAAAGTGAATTTTATAGAGATTCGTACTAATCCGGGAATGATAACTTCTACTATTTTGCCGGATGGAACTCATGTAATTCTTAATTCCAATTCAACTATTGTTTACCCTTCTCTACTTTGATCGAAAAAAGTCGTAAATGTCCAATTGAATGGCGAAGCCTACTTTGAGGTAACAAAGAATTCCCGTCAGCCTTTTATGGTCCGAACGCCGCAGAAAGCTGTTGTAAAAGTTTATGGTACCCAATTTAATGTGGAAGCCTATGCTGATGATAAAACAATAACTGCAACTTTGGTGGAAGGAAGCATTGCCATGGCGTATGAAAATAAGAAAAGTAATTGGACGGAACAGGAAATTCAGCCGGGACAGGAAATTGTTTATACTGCTGCACAGCAACAAATAAAAATTGATCAGGCAGATGTAGAGGTTATCACTTCTTGGAAAGACGGAAAACTTATTTTTCGTGATACTCCATTTAAGGAAGTTCTTAAAATGCTATCTAAACGTTTTGATGTGGATTTCGTAGTAAAGAATCCCAAATGTTTTGAAGCCTCTTTTACCGGTGTACTTGAGAAACAACGCTTGGGACGAATTCTGGAATATATCAGCGTATCTTCAAATATAAAATTTAAGTATGCAGAAAGTAATAATATTCATCAAGAAAAACAGAAAATAGAAGTTTATTAATCTTTTAAAAATAACAAGCTATGTTGAAACATCCTACGTAAAACAATCTACAGAAAAAAACACACTACTTTTTTATCTGTAATCAAATTATGAAGTTAAAATTAAATCTATTTACGAAAATGAAGAAACCAGTATGTAAACTGCCTTTGTCTCTGAAAATAACTCTTTTTGTTCTTTTCAGTTTTGCCAGCTTGTTATATGCTAGCAATAATTATGCACAGAGAACCATGTTGAACATCAGTTCTCAGACTCGGACGGTCTCTGAAGTCCTGACCGAAATTGAAAAACAGACGGATTTCACCTTTTTCTATAATAATAAGCAGGTCGATTTGAAACGTAAAGTAACCTTGAATGTCAAAAATGAGAATGTTTTTTCAGTCTTAAAGAAGCTTTTCTCCGGAACAAATACGACCTATAAAGTCTTGGATAAGAATATTATTCTTTCTGAAAAGTCTGCCATTTCTTCCGCAACGAAAGAGGTAGCCATCGTACAACAGGTAGGTCGTAGCGTAAAGGGCGTGGTGGTTGATGATAAAGGAGAGCCTGTAATAGGTGCTACGGTGATGGTCAAAGGTTCTACTAATGGAACTATTACGGATTTTGATGGAAATTTTATATTGAATGATGTCTCAAGTAATGCTTCTTTGATTGTCAGTTATGTGGGGTATGTAACTGAAACAATAAGTGTAAATGGAAAATCTTCTTTCAAATTGTGATGAAAGAGGATGCTAAAACCCTTGAAGAAGTGGTTGTTATAGGATATGGAGTAGTGAAAAAACGTGATTTGACCGGTTCTTCTGTTTCAGTTACCGGTACAGATTTAGCGGAAGTTCCTGTTACTAATGCGGCTCAAGCGCTAGCAGGAAAAGCTGCCGGAGTGAATATTGTTTCACAGAACGGAGCTCCTGGGGCTGAAGTGAATATTACCGTTCGTGGAGGTACTTCCATTACTCAGTCTACTACACCTATCTATATTATTGATGGCTTCCAGTCGGAAGATGGTTTGAAGAATATTGATGTAAATGACATTAAGACTATTGATATTTTAAAAGATGCTTCGACAACAGCTATTTATGGAGCGCGTGGATCAAATGGTGTGGTTCTTATTACGACCAAAAGTGGAAGTAGTGGCAAGACAACTGTGAATTACAACGGCTATGTATCTGTGGATTGGTTGGGCAAGAAACTGGATTTGCTCAATCTTGAACAGTATGCCAAATATCAGTATGAATGGTGGACTCTTGCCGGAGAAATGAACCAGTATGCACGTATGTTTGGAGGGGACTTATACGGATGATGGATTTATACGGGAGCATGGTCTGATATAGAGCAAACTTATGGCGGACGTCCGGAATAGACTGGCAAGATAAGATTTTTGGTGGAAGTGCTCTTACTCAAAGCCATAATCTATCTCTTTCTACCGGAACGGAAAAAACTCAAGTATTGGTAAGCTACAATAATATGTCGCAAGACGGTATCGTAAAAAATCACGGATATTACCGTAATACGATTCGTACTAAAGTAAATTCCCAGCTATGGAAAAATGTACGTTTTGATATGAATTCTTCTTTTAATTACGCCAAAACATTAGGTGGAGGTTCTTATTCCGGATTAAAACAAGCTATTTTGCGTCCTGAAACTGGCGGAATCCTGTTTACTGATGATCAGCTTATTAATGAAGAGTTAAATACCGAATTCCGTACTTTCAGTAACGAATATGATGTGTATAACCCATTGATAACCAACGATGCTATAATAAATAGAAAACTTAGTCGTATTTTTAGTGTTAATGCCGGTGTGGACATTTGATTTCTTGAAGGATTTTACATTCCGTACAGCTGGTAGTTATAATTGGGCCCAAATCAAAACAACTAATTTCGATGATGGTCGTACGGCCAATGCTCAACTCAAAGGCGGACCTTATGGCAGTATTGATAATAAGGAACGATATGCTTATCAATGGACTAATACATTGAATTGGAAACATACGTTTGAGAAGCATGATTTGGGCGTTTTGTTAGGACACGAATTATATTATACAAATACATCTGGTACAGAAACTGCCTATAAGGCATTTCCCGATACTAATTTCGGTCTTAATGATATTAGTATGGCCACTCCCGATACATGGAAGTCTTCTTTAGAAGAAAGTGCTTTGTTGTCTTTTTTCGGTCGTCTCAATTATACTTTTAATGACCGCTATCTTTTTACAGCAACCTTACGTGCAGACGGTTCTTCTAAATTTGCCGAGGGTAATCGTTGGGCTATTTTCCTTCAGCAGCGGCAGCTTGGCGCGTTTCTGAAGAAGGATTCTGGAAAGATAATGCTATCGGAAATGTTGTCAATAATTTCAAATTGAGAGTAGGTTATGGAACTACCGGTAATTGTAATATTGATAATTATATGTATGCTACTGCCTATAATGCTACGGTATATCCTGTGGGCAATCAGGAAACGGCGGCTTTGGCACCTGGCAGCACAGTAGGTAATAATAACTTAAAATGGGAGAAAACCGTTTCTACGAATATCGGACTGGACTTGGGTTTGTGGGGAAACAGAGTTAACCTGACATTGGACTGGTATAACAATAAGAGCGATGATTTGCTTATGAAAGTGGCTATCCCGACATCAACCGGTTATACGCACCAATATCAGAATATCGGTTCTATCCGTAATCGCGGTCTTGAGATAGCTATAAGCAGTACGAACATCCGCAACAAACATTTTACTTGGACTACCGATTTCAATATCTCCTTCAATCGTTCCAAGGTCTTGAGAATAGACGGTGAGAATGAATATTATCAGACTAGCGTCAGTGGTGGTACCAATTCTTCTGTTCTATACCGTGCATCGTAGGTCATTCTTAGGTGAGATGTATGGGTATAAGACCAATGGAGTTTATACTACCGACGATTTTGTGCAGAATGGTGATAAATATGTTTTGAAAGATGGTGTTATTTATCAGAAAGGATCTGTAAAAACTCAATATAAACCGGGTGATATCAAGTATGTAAATACTACGGGGCAGACGGATGACAAGGGGACACCTGTTTATAATTCTGATGATATGACAGTCATCGGGAATGCTAATCCGGATTTTACCGGAGGTTTTAAAAATACTTTTTCTTATAAGGGCTTTGATCTTTCTGTATTTATGGTATTCTCTTATGGTAATGATATTTTTAATATGTCTACCCAGCGTTTTGTCGGTCCATACCAACCGTACCAAAATATGCTTGCGGATGCTGCCAATCGTTTCACTCTGCTGGATCCCCGTACTGGAAAAGAAGCTACGGACCTCAACCGTATAGCTGAGCTTAATCCTAATCAGCATGATCCGAACATTCTGTGGAGTATTCATAATGACAACCGCGCAGCTATTACTACTCCGCTTGATCGTTTTGTGGAAGATGGTTCTTATCTTCGCATAAGCACTATTACTTTAGGTTATACTTTCCCGAAAAAGTGGTTAAGTAAAGCTTTTATCAGTAATTTGCGTCTATATTGTACATTGAATAATCCATTCACTATTACGAATTATTCAGGTTATGATCCCGAAGTTTCTAAGGAAAGTTCTATTTTAACTCCGGGTATTGATGATTCTTCTTATCCACGTTCCAAAGGATTTGTATTTGGCATTAATCTTTCATTATAATAATAGGAGAGTTGTATTATGAAGAAAATAGTATATTATATAGCTGTTGCCTTTTTGGCGATCAATTTCAGTTCTTGTTCTGACTTTCTGGATCTTCCTTCTAAATCGAAGACAGACAGTGAAAGTGTTTTCTCTTCCATTGATAAAGCTGAGATGGCTGTTCTTGCTTGTTACACAGGTGTCTGGATGCAGGATGTTGGTATAAGGCTCAGAATGGAACAGATGAAATGTGGTCTACTGAGAGTAATTCGAATGCTAATAATTATGCGGCCAATTATGTGCTCAATGATCAAAGTTGTCCCACAGGCATTTATACTACCTCTTATTCCAGCATTGAGCGTTGTAATTCATGCTTGAAAGGATTACGTGCAATGAGCCTTTCGGGAGAGGACGAGAGAAAGTGTCACATTTATATAGCTGAATGTCTGGCTGTTCGGGCTACTTGCTTTCTGAATTTGATTCGTTATTTTGGGGATGTACCTTATTCTACTGTTCCTGTATTGGATATGACGACTTTTTCTTCTTCCCGTGTTGATCGGGATGAGATTTATGATGGCATTATTGCCGATTTGCAAGAAGCTGTCGAAGTACTTCCTTGGTATAGTGAAGGATTTTTCTCTACTCCTGAGCGGATTTCCAAGAATGCTGCTTATGGATTATTGGCCCGTACAGCTCTTTATGCAGCAGGTTATGCTTTGCATTGGGATCTGAATACTTATGATAAATCTACTCTTCAGATGCGCCGTCCTTTGGATGAATCGCGTGTAAGAAAATTATATACCATTGCTGATGAAGCTTGTAAAGCAGTGATTAGTAAAGGTGAAAACAGCTTGCTTTCTAAATATGAGGATGTGTTTAGAGCCTTGAACGAGGGTGGCGTTTATAACCCTGAAGAGGTAATGTTTGAATATGCTGAGTTTGGCAATACAACCAATGGTCGTGTGGGATATACAAATGGACTTTGCATTCATGCTTCCAATGCCCTTTATGGTAAAACATTGCCTTTGCAACTGATTCATCCTACCTTTTATCTTTCTTTTGCCGATGATGATACCCGTCGGGATGTTACAGTGGGCAATTACAGTATTGATGCGGCTGGTAACGATATTGCTGTGCCTTATGGCGCTTTGAATTTGGGAAAATGGCGCTGCAATTGGAAAGCCGGTCCCCGTACGGCCACTTTGAAAACGGATGTCAATTGGCTATACTTCGTTATTCGGATGTATTGTTAATGTACGCAGAAGCTGAAAATTACTTGAACAATGGGCCCACGGAAGCGGCTAAGGCAGCTTATGAACAAGTTCGTCTGCGTGCTTTTGCAGGAGATGCCTCTCGTATAGGTACCACACCCTCTACTTATGATACTTTTTTTAAAGCGATTGTGAAGGAACGTGCCTTTGAATTAGCTACAGAAGGATGGCGGCGTACTGATCTTATCCGGTGGAACTTGTTGGCTGAAACTTTGGCTGAAACAAAAGCAAATACCGAGAAACTGGCTATGCGTGAGGTTCCTTATAATGAGGTGAAGACTTATCGGCATATAAAGAAGCAACTTCTACATCTTGGAAGGATCCTTGGTAGGTCTTACTTATATAGATTTCGATCATCAGCCCACAGAAACGGAAATGAGTGAACTGGTTGCCCGGTATGGAGGCACTTGGAATTGGGTAAATATGTTTATTACTACCAATATTGCAGGAGAAACTAATTCCGGTATAGCCGGACAATCCAAGATATTGGGTTATAAAGAAAACAATAACACGTTGCCCGCCTGGATTACCGAGTTATATCGTGGGTTTATCAAGAATCAGGCTGAACTTTATACTTTGAGCACCACAGCCATTATTGATGTTAATCCTGGGTTAACCGGTCAACAACATCCTGCTTATTAATCAATAAATTATAAACATTTCTATATAGGAAGGGGGAAGAATAGTGATGATTTTTTGTTTTCTTTTCTCTTCCTATCTTATAAAAAAAACAGTATGAAAATGATATGTATGGCGGTAATGCTTTTCATTACTTTGTTGTCTGCTGGAGCACAGAAAAACATTCCGGCCTCTGATATAAAAGTGGCTATGATGAAAGCTACACGTTTCATGGTAGAGAAGGTCAGCAACCGTGGTGGCTATTTATGGAATTACAGTCCTGATTTCTCCCGTTGTTGGGGGGAACTGGAAGCTAAACCAAGTATGATATGGATAGAGCTGGTACACCTGCTATGGGAAATGTATTTTTGAATGCTTATCAATTGACTGGAGAATCTTATTACCTGAAAGCGGCACAAGCAGCGCAGATGCTCTTATCTGGGGACAGCATTCAAGTGGGGGATGGCCTTATATGTTGGACTTTTCCGGAGAAACTTCGCTTAAGCAATGGTATTCCAAAGTACAGAAAGGATATATTCATTGTGCTCAGGAACATGCTCATTATTATGGAAATTGTACTTATGATGATGCGGCTACCTACGATAGTGGAATGTTCCTTTTGCGTATGTATTTACTGACTCTGGATCCGAAGTATAAATATCCGGTAGAAAGGTGTCTTGATTTTGTTTTGGAGAGTCAGTATCCTATTGGTGGGTGGCCGCAGCGCTATCCTCTCCATTATGAATATGTGAAAGGTGATAAGGAAGACTATACTTCGTTTATTACCATTAATGATGGAGTTCATACTAACAATATTAATTTTTTATTGGCTTGTTACACTTTATTAGGTGAAACTCGGGCATTGGAGCCTCTTCAGCGGGCTATGACTTGTGTCTTGGCATTGCAGGGAGGAAAGCCTCAGGCAGGTTGGGCTATGCAGCATAAGTTGGATCTCAATTACTCTCCAGGTCATGCCCGTGATTTTGAACCGGCAGGTTATGCGGCTACAGCTACTGCGAGATGTGTCGCAACTTGATGCGTTTTTATCGTTGGACTGGGGATACTAAATATTTAGCCCGTATTCCGGATGCATTTGAATTTCTAGAATCTATCCGATATAACGACGCGCAAATGAAACAATTGGGTAAGTCTGTAAAACCGGGACAGATATTGTGTCCTACTTTTGTAGAAGTAGGCACTAACAGACCTCTTTACCTTCATAATGATCCAGATCATTATTGGGTGGATTATGATTATCATGAACTCATAACTCATTATAGCTCTACGCGGGCTATTGATTTGCAATCTTTAAAAGATGAGTATCAGCATTTGCTCTCTCTCTCCAAAGAGGAAGTGACAAAAGATTCTCCGTTTATAGGTCAAACGGATATTTCTGGAACTTTACTAAGTCATTTAATGCGTGGTAAAATGCAGCAAGCGGATACACAAAAAGTAGATAGTCTGCTCACTATTTTGAAGAAAAAAGATTATTTACCCGGTCGTTTGCCTAGTGTTTCGAAAGAGAATCCGGGCTTCTCTAATGCTCCTCTTCCTTCTGAAGTCATTTCCATCAAGGAATATATGAATGGTATGTCTACATTTATTCAGTATCTTACTAAATAGTGTCTATGATGAGAAATAAAACATTTTTTATTGTTGTATTGGCAGCAATGCTGCTGGTTACAGCTTGTGCCGATACTGCTATTGACCGTCATGCATTGGTGATGCGTAATAACCCTCATGTTACAAAAATTGATTCTCTTCATTCTTTGACAGTCGGAAATGGGCGGTTCGCTTTTACTGCCGATGCTACGGGATTGCAGACTTTTCCCGAATATTATAAAGAAGGCTTGTCTTTAGGTACCTATAGCGAATGGGGATGGCACAGTTTTCCTAACAAGGAGGACTATAAGATAGTTGAAACTCTACAGGATCATCCGCTTCCCGGTCATCCTCATGGGATTTATGCCGTACAATTCCGGAAGGTCCTGAACGTAATGCCAAAGCGGCAGAGTGGTTTCGTGCCAATCCGCACCGCCTGCATTTGGGAAATATAGGATTTGACAGCTTGTTGGTGAGCGATATTACTAAAATAGACCAGACTCTCGACATGTGGAAAGGAGAACTTCATTCCCATTTCCTATGGAGAAAAACTTCCGGTTACGGTAACTACTTCTTGTAATGGCGATAGTGACATTGTCTCTGCTTCTGTGTCTTCATCGGCAAAGCTGGCAGTTGGCATCCGTTTCCCTTATCCTACAGGTGAGGCAGCTGACGATGCTACTTGCTGGACAGCCGATGACTGCCACTCTACCGACATTATTCTTTCCGAACCTCAACGGGCTCTTATTCGTCGTACTGTAGATTCTACTGTCTATTATGTGGAAATCAGTTGGAGTGGTAAAGCTGTTCTTTCTCAAACAGGGAAGAACAGGTTAAAATTGACACCTTCCGATAAGCAGTGGAATTTCAATGTTGGGTTCTATAAGCACCAACCTGTAGTGCCTCAGCCTGATTACAAGGCTAATCTGCTTTCGGCCAACCGTTGTTGGAGGGATTATTGGCAGACATCCGGTGTTATTGATTTTTCTTCCTGTACGGATCCCCGTGCTTCGCTTTTGGAGCGTCGGGTTGTGCTGTCTCAATATTTGCTCCGTTCGCAGGAAGCGCAAAATTACCCTCCTGCTGAAACCGGCCTGACTTATAATACATGGTTATGGTAAATTTCATTTAGAAATGGTAATGTGGCACAGTTTTCATTATGCGCTTTGGAATAAAGCAGATCTTTTGGAGAAACAATTGAAATGGTATAAGACTGCCGTACCGATGGCATGTGATATTGCAGCCAGACAGGGATTTAATGGCATACGTTGGATGAAAATGACTGATCCATCTTCTAAAGAGGCACCATCGGATGTCGGCTCTTTTATTATCTGGCAACAACCCCATGTCATTTATATGTCAGAACTTATCTATCGTGCACGTCCTTCTCAAGAATTTCTTCGTGAGTATGCTGATATGGTAGAGCAGACGGCTGCTTTTTATGGCTTCGTTTGTTAATTATGATTCTGATAATGATCGTTACATTATTCAGGGAGCTTGTGCGGCTAATGAATCCTATAATGAAGAGACGACCCTTAATCCTGCTTTTGAAATGGCTTATTGGCATTTTGGCTTGTCCATAGCTCAGAAATGGCGGGAGAGACTTGGGCTGCAACGTCATGCGGAGTGGGATGAAATTCTTGCTAAATTAGCTCCTCTTGCTACTAGTCCTGATGGCATTTACTTACCGGCGGAAAAGGGTAGAGGAATACCTGATTTCGTGAATGGTATTCCTGCTGAAAAATTACCGGAAATGCGGCCGGTGGATACATTAATGGCCAGCGTCCTAAAGAAGCAGACGGTTCTGTTTCTCTATCGGAAGGCGAGAAAAGCAAACGTAAGCATGATCCTTTTTATGTTACAGGAACTTCTTCTGAAAATTTGCTGGCTTACGGCATGTTGCCTGAGTCGCGGCTCATTGATCAAGAAAAAATGCAAAAGACTTTGGTACGTGCAGCTCAAAATTGGAATTGGTCCGGAGGATCTTGGAGTTGGAATTATCCCACATTGGCAATGAATGCTCTCGCCTGTTGCAGCCTGAGATTGCTTTGCGTGCCATAACTATGGACAACCGGGAGG